>Ga0207659_10000847_pt1 | contig 18128 bp, 20 predicted proteins | sample KBSM43metaG_FD_184330 | JGI IMG/M metagenome (GOLD analysis project Ga0207659, IMG submission 184330) | Miscanthus rhizosphere microbial communities from Kellogg Biological Station, Michigan, USA - KBS M4-3 metaG (SPAdes) (version 2) | ecosystem: Host-associated > Plants > Roots > Rhizosphere >...
CGATGTGGGTTCCACCGAGCACATCATCAAGCGCGTGACGAACGCACCGGCGGGTACGAAGTGGGCTGTGGGCACAGAGATCCATCTTGTGAACCGCTTGACGAATGAGAATCCCGACCGCTTCATCGTGCCTCTGGATGATTGCGGTTGCCTTTGCTCCACCATGTTCAGAATCGATGCCCCGCATCTTCTGTGGGCGCTCGAGAATCTTGCCGAAGGCCGCGTCGTGAATCAGATCTCCGTGCCGAAAGACGTGGCAGCCGACGCTCGTATTGCCCTGCAGCGCATGCTGGAAATCACCAACTAACTCTCCAATGGATGTAGCCCGGCAGTATCGTATTCGCGGCCGGGTACAGGGCGTGGGTTATCGTTACTTCACGCAGCGGATTGCGCTACGATTGGGCGTCCGCGGCTGGGTTCGGAATCTGCGGAATGGCGATGTTGAAGTTCACGCGGAAGCGGACAGCACCACCCTGGCAAACTTTCGCGAAGAACTCGAACGCGGACCGGGCAGTTCCGCAGTGGACGCAGTGACCGAGGAAGGCGTGACACGGACGGACCGGTATTCATCTTTTGAAATACGAGGTTGAGAATGGACGATCTGAAGAAACTGATTCGAGAAGTCCCGGACTTCCCCAAGCCGGGCATTCTTTTCTACGACATCACGACTCTCCTGAAGAACAAGACCGGATTCCGGACGACGATCGACAGGCTCACGGAAATGGTCGCGCCGACCCAGCCGGACATCGTTATCGGAATTGAAGCGCGCGGCTTCATCTTTGCACCCGCCCTTGCCTATCACCTCGGCGCCGGCTTTGTTCCTGTCCGCAAACCCAAGAAGCTTCCTTCAGCGACAGAGAAAATCAGTTATGAACTCGAGTATGGACTCGACACCCTCGAAGTGCACAAGGATGCCATTTCGAAAGGAACACGCGTCCTCATTGCCGATGATCTGCTGGCTACGGGCGGCACTGCCCTGGCGTGCGGTAATCTCGTCGAACGACTCGGGGGAATGGTTGCGGGATACGCTTTCGTCGTCGAACTGGAATTTCTGAAGGGAAGAGATCGTCTGACGGACTACCGAGTCTCATCGCTCATCACATACTGATTTCGCGGAGGTCCTTCCGTGACACATGCGCCAGGCTCGTTCTGCACTTCCGTTCTTCGTACGCGCGATGCGGAACGTGCCGGAGAGTTCTATGCCGCATTGATGGGATGGACCGTGAAAGGCGTTGCGGGAGCAGCGGAGCACCGGCTCTTTGAGTCCGACGGCAAAACGGTTGCCGGCATTCAGCAGGTTGGTGATGACAACGACATCTGGATTCCCCATGTTTCTGTCGAAGACATCAACCAGAGCATCGCTAACGCAACCGCGCTCGGCGCAACGCTGCTCGATACACGCGACTACGCCGGGTTTGCCCGCCTCGCAAGTCTGAACGATCTCGAAGGCGCAACCTTCGGACTCTGGGAGCCTCAGCCGCATGTCGGCGCGGATTTCATGGAGCAAGCCGGGAGTCTCTGGTGGATCGAGGTGCTGTCGAATGATGTTTCGCGCGCGTGCGCGTTTTACGAGCGTCTGTTCGGCTGGACCTCGACGGCCCGACCCCTTGAACCGTTTGACTCTTATACGTTCTTCAAACGCGGCGACGTCCACGAAGGCGGGCTACTTCCCATCGGCCCTGACTGGGGAGTTTCTCCCCGATGGAACTCGATTTTCGCAGTTGAAGACGGAAACGCCACGATTGCACGCGCAGTAGCCCTTGGTGGTTGCGAAATCTTCACGCATACCGTTCCCAAAGCTGGATTGATCAGTGTCCTGGAAGATCCTGGCGGCGCTGGTTTTGTAATCCGTGGGCCGGAGCCCGCCTAGACCTTGCAGACGTAGAACAGTCGTCGTGAGGTTGACCTGGCTCGAGACCAACCAGCGAGATCATAGGCGCGAACGCTGCTGAAGTCTGATCGCAGCGCTGTCCTGACCTTCTGATGTTCGAACGATCGCTCCTTGATAACCTCGTGATGCAGTCGAAACCTTCCGGGCTGTGTCTGCTCGAAGACTTTGATATCCCAGTTCACCGTATCCGCTGTCGCCATCGAGACCGTCATGATCAGGTAGTTGTCTCCGAATCGCCGCGTCCATGGAGGAACGCGTGCCAGATCGCGGAGACGATACTGGGTATTGATATCGAAGATGAATACGCCTTGAGGATTCAGGTGGCGTTTCGCTGCCTTGAACGTACGGACCCAGTCGGTGAAGCGCAGCATGTGGTTCATCGAGTCGTATGGACAAATCACGGCATCGAAGGTTCCAGGCAGCCTGAATCCGGCCATGTTTTGTCGGTAAAACCTGACCTTCGGAAGCTTTTTTCGCGCATATCGAAGCATGGTTGGAGAAATGTCCAGTCCGGTGACTTCATAGTCCCGTACAAGCGCCGCCAGATGCGCACCGGTGCCACAGGCGATTTCCAGGACGGAACGCGCACGAGGATGGTGCTTTCGCAAGAGGTGGAGGTACGATGCGCCGCTGGGTATGCCCTGAGTCGCATCGTAAAAGTGCCCGTAGATCGCGTAAGACTCCATCGCCTCAGTTTACAGTTGGCTGGTGTCGCCGCCATCCGGCAGAAAGAATCGGAAGGAGAGCACGCTTTTGTACGGACTGGACTAATTGCTAAACTGATTGCGTTTTCGGCCCCGTAGCTCAGACGGATAGAGCAGCGGTTTCCTAAACCGGAGGTCGGCCGTTCGAATCGGCCCGGGGCTATTTTCCCGTTCAGTGGCTGGATCAGCGGAGGGTCCTTCAGCGCGTCGAAGGCCGACTCACTCAGCGCACGGCAAAACCCTTTCAGCGGTCTGAAAAATATCCTCGAAATATTTCCCTGAAGTCCAACTCAGTTAAGCGCTTACGGCGTCCGGGACTTGCAAAAAGTCTTTACAATTTGTGGCGTGACGTAACTTAGCGAACGAATAGGCTTACTGCAGAAGAGGGCGATTAGTGTCGGGAAGCCTTACAAGCGTGAAGGCGGAAGTCCGGAGATTTCGAAGCGATCGACCAATCAGAATACCCAGAATTTAAAGGACTTGTGCGCGGTTGCCGCTTCGATTCAATGAAACGGCCCTTGTCTTGCTCCTTTTTAACTGTCACTGCTGCGCTCAAGAACACATTCGGAGGAGGCTCTAGTGAAAAGACCACTTCTGCTTCTGTTTGCTCTGATGGTTGCTTTCAGTACAAGTGCCAATGCAGCCGCGCTCTTGTCGTTCTCGGACACATCTGGCGGTTCGGTGTCCTGCGACAACTCGCAAGCATTTACAGCAACGAACTGCAGTGCGGCCGCCGGTTTCACCACCGTGGCCAATAGCAGCTTTATTAGCTTCACCGGTTCCGTGGGCGGCTATATCATCCTTGCGGCTAACATCGGTGGTAACCAGCCGGGCTCAACCATAGCCGGAAATGTGCTCAATTCCACGTTCAATGTTCTTCATTCGTCTGGAACAGGCAACCTGATGATCGACTACGGCGGGAATAACTTCTCGCTGCCGGCCGGCCCAGGCCTCTTCCTGTCTGCCTCAGCCTCAGGGACCTGGGGACAATCCCAGGGAACGGACACCATGAACTTCCAGGCCTGGGGAAAAGCTGACAATACGCTGACCATTCCGGGCGGAACGGCTACGGCGATTGCTCCTGCCTGCGTACCTGGCGCAGGTCTGACTACGTCATGCTCGGAGGTGACTGTTGACGTTCCATTCGTGCGTGGCGCCGGCAACTACTCTTTAACAGCTCGACAGATCATTAACCAGTCCACTGGCGATACGCTTGGGGCAAGCTACGACAGTAGCGTCGCCGCTAATTCTCAGCCAGTAGTGGCTCCTGAACCCGGCACAGTGATATTGCTCGGCTCGGGCTTGCTCCTTATGGCTTTTCATCGAAGAGCTCGGAAATAAGGATCAATAGTCATTGGATTACACGGGTTTTGAATCCCGTGTAATCCATGGCGACTCCAATCGCGCCATCGCTGCTCCCGAGTAATTCCTCCCACATACCTCCTGAAAGCGTTCAAAGGCAGTTCGCCTGTTATCGGTTTCTGACGGTAGAATACCCAGCGTGAATGGTTGTCGATCCTTCCTGTGATCACGAACGGGAGTGTGACAGATGCCTGGGAGATTCCGCCTGGTGTTGTTCTCTTGCTTCATTGTTGGGCTGACTGTGCTCGCGACCCTTGCGCAGACGCAGGAAGTCGATATCACCGGGTACTACTCCGGTGATGGCACTTTCAAGGAAGGCGATTTCGTCCGGATTACCCGGAGCGGACAGGTCTATCAGTACCTGCAACGTTATCCCGCCGGAGATTGGATTGGTGTCGCGATTCGCGACGGCAACAACCTCTCTATAGCGTGGCAGCGTGCCGATGGCGCCAACCTTGGAGTCAGCGTCTTCAAGATTGAGCCGGGCGAAAAGGGGCCAACACTGGTTGGCGGATGGGCAGCCTATCCTGGAGGCGGCATTGCCAAAGACACGCTGAAGTGGTCGCGAAAACTGGATTGAATTGAATTCGCTCTACGGCGCGGGTTCGATCCTCAGAAGTGCGCCGGCATCTTCGTCCGTGAGCAGATAAAGCAAACCGTCCGGGCCTTCGCGCACGTCGCGGATGCGCTGATGGAGATCCACAAGCAGCGACTCACGGCGCTGCTCGCCTTTGTCATTGAACACAACGCGCTGCAGGTGACCCGTGCCGCCGATGCGACCAACGGTCATTGAACCTACAAAGAGATTCCCCTTCCACGCAGCAAGCTTGTCTCCTTTATAGAAAGTCAAGCCAGACGTCGTAATCGAAGGAACCCAGAAAACCATGGGCAGCACCATGCCTGCAGGAAGCGGCCGCTCGTTGAGCGGTGTCCCATCGTAATCGTGGCCATACGTGACCAGCGGCCAGCCGTAGTTCTTGCCGGCCTGGATGATGTTCAATTCATCGCCGCCCTGCGGTCCGTTCTCTGTCTCCCAAAGAGCGCCGGTTGTGGGATGAAACGCCAGGCCAAGGACAGTCCTGTGGCCGATTGAGTAAATTTCAGGACGATATCCGGCTTTGCCGACAAAGGGATTGTCCCTGGGAATCGTGCCGTCGTCGTTGAGGCGAAGGATTTTCCCCGCATCGTTCATAGGATCCTGCGGTCCCTTCTCGTCGCGATGGTGCGATGAACTCATGAATAGGGTTCCGTCCGGAGCGAAAAGCAGTCGCGAGGCATCTCCGCCGGATAAGGCCATCCATGGCTCCGCGACAAAAATCTCCTTCACATCGACCAGTGCTTTGCCATCGAAACGCCCACGAGCCAGCGCGGTTGAGTAAACCATCGGAGTGCCACCGCCGCGACCGCCGGGTGCAGGTGCTGCTGCGGGAGCAGCGGCAGGTGTCGCGGGCTTTGATATGTTGTAGGCCATGTAGACGAGACCATTCGTTGCGAACTTCGGATGCAGCGCGATGTCGAGCAGCCCGCTGGTTCCGCCGGCCTGAACCTTCGGCACCCCTGCGACCGGCGCCGGATCGAGAGCACCATTGCGGAGAATCCGCAGTTGCCCGGCCCGCTCCGTGATCAGCATGTCCCCATTCGGAAGCCACGCCATGCTCCACGGATGGGAGAGTCCTTTTGTCACCACGGAAACACGAATGCGCGTTCCGCGCTCGGAGGTCGTGTACGTCCACGGACCATCGCCGATGGTGTTTGCGCCTCGCTGGGCGATTGCAACGATCGAAACCAGCAGAAGCAGGGAAGCGAGAATGGTTCGTTTCATGAGCGCGGAGGTTAGCAGAAGCAGGAATAAGAGAGCAAACTGGCGGAGGGCACCCGCTTACCCAACCAGGGAACGGGTGCCCTCCTTCCGGCGCGCAGCAACTTCCTCCTAGTTGCCGGCAGCCAGCGTGATGTTCGCCTTATCCTTAGGCGACAGCACGAAGCCCACAGCATCGTCCTTGCGGACTCGTGTGATTACGATGTCATGCGAATCCTTGCCGTAGACTCCGTAGACGGTGATCGGCTGAAGCAATCCATGGTTCTTCAGGTAGATCACGCGGCGATCGTTTTCCAGATAGATCCATCCGCTGATTTCCTGACGGCCGACATTGGTGCTCCGAATCGTCAGCAGTACGCCAGGCACGATTTCCACCACACGATCTTCGTGGACTTCGAAGTCATGCCGATCGCGATCGATCCTGTTCTCGAGTGAAGAGAGCCCCGCCTCATTCCGGTCTACCGCGAAACGCAGGGTCGCGACATCGGGCATCGCGTCATGAGGAATGGTGGACTTCACGGTCGCAAACTGCAGCGCTGTTTCCTGGCGGGTATTCGCCAGGTCCTGTTGCAACGACTCCATCCTTGCGGCGTCGTCTTCGTGTTGCGCCTGCAGCAGGGCGATCTGTTCGTTCAACTTCGCGACGTTGTTGCCGAGTTCGGCAATCGCGGGCGATGCCGGCGTCGGCTTTGCCGCTGCAGCTTTCTGCACGGCAGTCATCTTCTTATCCAGCGCGTCCATGCGGCCGCTGACTTTGTTCATCTCGGCAGGAAACGTGCCCAGTGCGGTTTCCGCGCCGATCATTCTGCCGCTCAGGCTGTCCACCGTTTTCTGCATACCGAGCAGCTTTCCGATGGAACTGCCTTGTGTTTTCAGTTCCGAGTTCAGCCAGTACGTACTCGCGCCGACGAAACCGATCGTCAGCATGAAGGCGACTACGGTCCAGATTCCAGGATGTCCGCGTCGCACGGGTTTCATTTGTTCAGACTTTGGGTTGTTGTTGAGACTCAGCATATGGGTACCTCCGCTATTGCAAAGTGCAGCGGAGATACCAACGTTCTGATCGACGCGATTTATCGCAAAAGGACTGCGAATGCTGAGGTTGGTGTAGTTTCAGTTTTTCGAATGCAACGTTGTCGATGTTGTAGTGCGGAAAAACTCCATCCTGAAGTGTTCGACGGATCGATTGTTGACTACTGAGGACGCGCTCGTCGCTGCGAATCGATTCGGATGAGGCGGTCGAGTTCGGTATTGAGCTGGCGGATACTCTTCTCACGCTTGTCCAGTTCTGCGCTGGTTACTTCGGCTTCGGCTTTCAGCCGGGTGATCTGCTCACTCAGCAGAGAAGAACTAGAGCGAAGCTGCGCGGCGTCGTTTTGAAGAGCGGTAATCTCGTTGCGGAGCCGGATTCCTTCGGCCCGCAGCTGGGTTCCCTCAGCGGTAAGACGTGAGATCTCGGCCGAAATCTGCGCGGCCTGGTCGCGGAGGGAAAGAATGAGTTGTGCGGTCACCCTGTAGGAACTCTGAGGAAATTCCACCAGCAACCTCTTTATGTAGGCGTCCGCGCTGGCCCAGTCCTGCCGTCCACATTCCGGAACAGATTCGATGAGGCCAAGATGGAACAAGGCCTGATCGCGATTGCCACCGGACGGCACAAGGTCCAGATAACGTTGGTAGTCGCGGGCCGCGGCGACACAATCGCCCGCCCCGAATTCGCGGTTGGCAGCGTCGAGAGCGAGAGTTGACGGAGGCGTTACGGCAGCAACCGGCGTTGGTTGCGGTCGCCCGTGGCAGCTTGCAAGTAAGAGCGCGCAGGCTGCTACCGACAAGCGCAGACCTAACCGCATTTCGCTGCCTCCTTTACAGGCGCGGCACGCATTTCCACTCGGAATATGCTGCCGCCTTCAGGATTATCTTCGACCCAGATACGCCCGCGATGCGCATCCACAATAGTTTTGCAAATCGCCAGGCCGAGCCCAACCCCCTGGCCGGCAGTTCGTTTTCCGCGGCCAAGGATCTGGTGGAACTTCAGGAAGACTTTCTGCTTGTGATCATCTGGCACTCCATTACCGCGGTCCGACACCGAAACGGTGGCAGTGGGCACAGACGCCGTATGATTATTGCTCACCTCGATGCGAATCGTCGAATTCTGGGGTGAGAATTTCAGGGCGTTGTCGACGATGTTGCCGATCACCTGGATCATGCGGTCCGCGTCACAGAAGACCGGAATGGTCGGAGCGTCACTTTCGACGGTGATATGAATCTGCCGCTCCACAGCCTTCAGAGAAAACTCCTCCGCGACCTGTTTCACGATGCTGACGATGTCCTGGTTCCTCATCTCGTATTCCATTGTCCCGGCTTCCAGCCGAGAAACGTCGAGAAGGTTGGCCACCATGGCGCTAAGCCGCTCGGCGCTGTTGCGGCTGAGCTGGAGGAGCCTGCGTTGCGCATCGTTGATAGGACCGGTGACTTCCTCCAGAGTCACGGCCAGTGTCTGACGAATCGCTGCCAGCGGCGCCTTCAGCTCATGGGAGACATGGGCGACGAAGTCCTTTTTCATCTGATCCAGTTCGCCGAGTTTCTCGCTCATCGAGTTGAAGTCACTGGCGAGTTCGGCGAACTCACTGGGTCCTGTCACCGGTATTCGATGGGAGAACTCTCCGCTGGCAATGCTCCGAGTTCCGCGAGTCAATTCACGAAGGGGCCTGTTGATCGCCCTCAGCGTGAAGAAGGTAATAGCGGCGCTCAGCACAAAAAAGATCGCGCCGGCAGTGAGCGAAACCTTCGCGGCCTGACTCCCCACCGCTTTGTTGCGTTGAACCTTAACCGTGATGCTGTCCAGCACTGCATCTCGCGCGAAGATGATCTGCTGGGTGTGTTTGTTCTTCGCCGCCACCAGCGAGGGCGGAAACTGCGCCTCATCGAAACCGCTTCTGGGAACAATCTGGCGGGCGCCCTCGATCTGCGCTTTGTACTCGATCCACGCGCCGGAAAGCGCCGCGATCTCTTCGGGAGCTTCCCAGGGCTGGCGGACTCGATCGAGATCTTTGAAACTCAGGTCGATGTTCTGGATGATGTCGTTTAGCGCCGCATCAAGGAATTTCCGGTTGTCCTCGCCTACACTGAGATTCTTGCTGAGGCTGCGCCAGAGGTCTTCGGCATCGAGTTCCATCTTAAGCAGGCTGTTGGCGGCGACGAAGCTGACGTCAGAGAGCTCGTTGTTGATTTCCTGCAGCCGGTTTACCGTCCAGAGTTGGTAGCTCACAACGCCGAGGGCCAGGAGCATCAGAAGACCCACGCTCAGAACGACACGACTGGAGACGCTCATGATTCGATGTTGTACGCCTTCAGTTTGTTGTAGATGGTTTTCACGTCCACGCCGAGTTGGCGTGCTGCTTCCGCCTTGTTGTTACCGGTCCGCTCGAGTGTCCGGATGATCAGCTCTCGTTCCGCATCCGCCATTGTGGTGGTTCCCACGTCCAGAACAAGCTTGTGGTTGGATGGAGCGGAGGAGCGGATATATGGGGGAAGGACAGCATTGTCGATCCAGTCGGACTTGGTGAGTACGACCGCCCGCTCAATCACATTTCGAAGTTCCCGGACATTTCCGGGCCACGGATACTTCTTCAGTTCTTCGGCTGCTTCGTCGGAAATTCCTTCGATCGTAGTTCGATGCTTCGCATTGAACTCTTTAACGAAGCGCTGTGCCAGAAGAGGGACATCTTCCTGGCGTTCCCGAAGTGAGGGCAACGAGATTGAAAAAACATTCAGGCGATAGAAGAGGTCTTCGCGCAGCTTGCCTTCTTTGACCGCTTGAAGGGGATTTCGGTTGGTTGCCACAACAACCCGAACGTCGAACTCGAACTCATGATTACCGCCCAATCGCCGAACCCGGCCGTCTGCGAGGACGCGCAGGAGCTTCGGTTGCAGCGGCATTGGCATTTCCGCAATCTCGTCGAGGAACAGCGTGCCGCCATGGGCCTGTTCAAAGCAGCCGGGGCGGGTGCCCACTGCACCCGTGAAGGCACCACGCTCGTGGCCGAAGACTTCGCTTTCGATCAGCGTATCGGGGATTGCCGCGGCATTGACCGCGACAAACGGTCTTTCGGAACGCGAGCTCAAACGATGGATGGACCGGGCAACGAGCTCCTTTCCGGTTCCGCTTTCGCCGGTCACGATGACGGACACGTCGCGGCCCGCAACCATTTCTATAAGGTTGAAGACTTCACGCATTGGTTTGCTCGCGCCGACAAAATCGCCAAACAGACCTTCGGTTTCGACATTCGTAGCCAGACGCCGCGTTTTGCGCCGCAGTTCAATTTCGCGTTCTGCGTCATCGAGCAGCGCCTTGAGTTTGGTGAAGTCGGTCACGGGCTTGGTCAGAAAATCTCTGGCGCCCTGTTTGATCGCCTCAACCGCCATATCGATGCTGCCCCGAGCTGTAATCAGCAGCACCGGGCGCTGGGGGTTTCCGGCCTTGAGGTCTCTGAGCAGTTCGAGCCCGGAGATTTCAGGCATGACCACATCACTGATCACAATGTCGGGATCGTGACGGTCCACCAACTGTTTTGCTTCACGGGCGTCTGCAGCCTGTAGAACGTCAAATCCCCAGCTCTGCAGAAGGACATCGAACGACTCCAGCATGGCGGGATCATCATCAACCATCAGAACCTTGCGTTTACGTGCTGTCATTTTCGGTAAGTGAATCCCTATCGACGAAACTAATTGCCATGAACAGATACCCCGAATCTGACCTCTGGCATACCCTGCCAGAGTATCTAACTTCATGGAAATTTTCCGCGTCTTTGTTACCCAAGGGGTGCGTCCGTGCCGGGTAGTTTTTACAGGCTAGTGGGCTTAATGCCCGTCCCTTCAGTCTGCAAGTCCTTGAAAAGCTCTTCTGGCATATTGGTTGCAGGCATAAGTATCTAGGGAAAGAAGACCATGGACGGTCTGTCCTATTTGAGATGGAAAAAGCAGATCTTGACGCGTCGATATACCGCCCCTTCGGGGGTCGGTATTCGGCGTTGTCGTTACATCTCATGTAGAGGCGCAGAGCAACCGAAGTTCCTCTAAATCACAACGCGTTCCGAGTTGAAGTTGAATGCTCAACGCAAGGAGGCAGTAATGAAACGCTTATTTGGTGTAGCGATCGTCGCACTCAGTCTTGCGGCTTGCACCACCGCGAATACGGCAGATAAGGAAGCGGGTACCGAAGAGTCCACGGGGTTCTTCGGCCTGAACAAGCCCGCGCCAAAGGTCACCGTGCCATCGGGTACGCCACTGCACATCGTGTTGCAGCAGGGCGTGGGGACCGATGCGAGCACTCCGGGATCGCAGTTCACGGCTGTTCTTGCGGATCCCGTGGTTATTGGTGGAAAGACGGTTCTCGATAAGGGCGCGGCCGTTTCGGGTCGCGTTGTGGATGTGAAGAAGGCGGGCCGAGTAAAGGGACGCGCGACCCTGAGTCTCCAGTTGACCTCGGTCGAGCGCGATGGAAAGCCCGTCGAAATCGAAACCAAGACCTATGTCGGTGTTGCCAGGGACAACAAGAAACGCGATGCGGCCATGATCGGTGGCGGTGCAGGTGTTGGAGCGGTCATTGGCGCCATCGCGGGTGGAGGAAAGGGCGCGGCGACTGGCGCCGCGATCGGTGGCGCGGGCGGTACAGGAGCAGTCCTGGCAACCCGCGGCGACGATTTGCATTATCCCCCTGAAAGCCGGCTGAATTTCGTCCTGGCGAAACCAGTCGAGCTTTAACGCAGGGCCCAATCCTGAAATTTCAAATGTGTAATGAGAGGAGATCAGCGGAATGTTGAGATTGTTTGTAGGAAACATACCGCATGCCTGCGGTGAAGCGGAATTGCGACAGTGGCTCGAGGAGCAGGGTCACTCCGTAACGTTCGCTCAAGTAATTCGCGATCGTGTAACTGGCCACTCCCGTGGATTCGGCTTTGTGGAACTCCAGGACGTATCAGATCTGCAATCCACGGTGGACCGCCTGAATGGACAACGCCTTTCCGGCCGGGTTCTCACCGTTAACGCGGCTACGCCCCGCACTCCGCACCCCAGCAGTCAGCAACCTTCCTCGTAAATGGCCTTCGTCATCCGTGGAGAAACTCCACGGATGACGGCAGGTTTCCGCGGCCGTGACAGCCCGCAAGACTCCATCTAAGTAATTGAAAATATGTTCGAAATGCGGGTGCCGGCTCGCTGGAAGCCGGTGTGCATCTATCCGTACCGGAGGTACTCGACAAATGATTGCACCCAAAATAATCGGCGCTGGAGTGGTCGGCCTGGCGATGTGGCTCGGTTATCAGACCTATTCCGACCGGTCTTCACAAAGCGCGACGGATACGCGCCTGGCAGCCATCGAAAGCCAATTGCAAGGCATGCGCGAAAACGATGCTGCCAAGATCGCCGAAATTTCCACGCTTCTAGACGCGGTGCAGAACCGAGTTGGTGTCACTGCGACGGACCTGTCTAATGCGCAAAAGGCCGCAGCCGCAGCCCGCAAGGAACAGGCACGCTCGGAGACTGCTCTGCGTCAGGCTCTGGATGAGCAGGCAAAGCATGTCAATACGATTCGCGAACAGTCGGACGCTCAGTTCCAGGCGGTACGACAGGAAACAAGCACGCAATTGGGCGAAGTTAACGGCCAGGTCTCCGGAGTAAAGTCCGATCTCGAGACGACAAAGAACGACCTCGCGGCCAACCGGCGCGAAGTCGGCGATATGCGCGACTCTCTCGGACGCCAGATCGCTCGCAATGCAGATGAGCTTGCCGCTCTAAAGCGGCGTGGTGAGCGGGACTACTTTGAATTCGATATCCGGAAAGAAAAGGATATGCAGCGTGTCGCCGGTATCCGTCTTCAGCTCAACAAGGCCGACGTAAAGGCAAAGAAGTATGACATCACGCTTCAGGTTGACGATGCGAAGCTCCAGAAGAAGGGCCAGCTCCTGAACGAGCCTATTCAGATCAATGTGGGCAAGGAGCGGGTTCGCTATGAGTTGATCGTTAACTCGATCGATAAGGATCGTATCCGAGGCTACATCAGCACGCCCAAAGACAGCGCTGGCACCAGCAATAGCGCCGCATTGCAGGACTAACCCACCAGAAACCTTCCTTGATAAACGCTCCTCTCCCGTTGAGGGAGAGGAGCGACCTCATAGATTTTGAGTTTCCCGATTCATCCGATCTCAAGATTCCTTAGAATCTTCCAAACCTGTAACGCACCTGGATCCCCAGACCGAAGTCGGAGCTTCCATCCGTTAATCCAACGAAGGCATTGGGGCTGATGGTCGTGGGGCCCACGCGATAACTGAGGACTCCCACCAGATCGGCGGGGTCCGGGGTGCCGATAAAACTTGATCGACGCCAGTCCAGGAAGCTGTTGATGCTGATCGCATCCGATAGCTGCTTTCCGATCCCAATGCTGGCGAGTGTGCGGTTGCGAAGTCCAGTTCCGGGGACTTTGCCGACGACGGTGTAGCCGAAATCCCCGAAGATGAAAGCAGAGCCCAAGTCCTTGTCCCACTCGACGCCAAAGCCGTAATCGGTTCTGCCGGTTCCCAGGCCACGCTGCTCCGGCGCCGTTGGCAGTTTCAGCCGCAGGAAAGGCGTAATGGACGGCATCGACGTATCGGGGCCCTTGTCCTCGATCAGAAAGAGCCGCGATCGAAGGACCGTGTCGCCTGGGCCGGTTTCCCTGAACGCAGTATCTCCAAGCCCGGTTTGCGTGGGAACGCCATCGATCAGGCGGACGCCGTCAGGTGCGCTCAAGCGCGCCACTGACGTACTCACGCTGACGTCAAACCGTGATGCCGTATATCGAAACGAAAGCGGGAAGTAGAGGGCCTGCGAGAGCTCGGTAGTTCCGAAATCGCCCTGATCGTATCCGGCGCCGATGGTAAATGACATCCGGGCCGGTTCCGGTTGTTGCTGGCTCCAGCCCGGATGGGCGACGAAGAAGACCAGTAAGACGACGGACAGCAGACGCTGCATTAGCGTCTGCCAGGTGCGCCGTGCTCTATTTTTTCGGGTTTTTCCAGACGCACGGGACGCTCGATGGGCTCGTGCCCTTCCTTGCCGGGGCGTTCGATTTCGATTCTTTCGTGCCCGCGTCCTTCATGTTGTTCCGTGCGCTCGGGCTTCCCGCGGTGGAGAATCTCATATTTTTCATGCCCACCCTGGTATTTGGTAACGGTCATCTTTCCGTCAACCAGGGCTTCAATCTTCATCTCACGCAGACCCTCTATCCCGCTGAGCTCCGCCACAAGTGCTTGTCGCTGTGCCTCCGTGAGAATGAGACCCTGGATTTTGAGCTCCCTGCCAGCTAGTTTGAATTCGAAGGGCTGGCCGTCGATGGTTCCCTCCAGGCGGATATGGCCGGGTAATGCCTCGGCGTCCTCAATCAAGGCCGGTAGATTCTGGACAGAATCGAGGGAATTGAAGAAAAGGTCGGCCTGCGCGGCCGTGAGGGCGAGGTGTTCGGCGCGAAACTGAAACGCCCGGTTGCCGTCGATTAGCCCGGTATCCGGGGTTCCGAATAATCGGTCCAGAACTGCTTGCCAGTCCGGAGCCTCCAAACTAATTTTAGGGTTTTCGTCCGTCTGCGCGCTTGCAGAGACATCAGCCCTGGGGGGCCTGTCCTCTGCAAACGCGCCAGAGGAGGGAAGCGCGACGACTGCCAAAACTGAAGCCAGCCAGAAAATCGAGTTGAGTACCTTCATTGGAAACTCCTTTCATCCCTGAGAGGCTGCCAATTGTAACAGTCGTCACGAAATCCTGAACGATCTTAGCGGTTCGAAGCGCTCTGCGGCGCCATGACGGTCAAGGTCACCGAGCGATTCTGCTCACGGCCTTGCTTGGAATCATTCGGAGCGACCGGCTTGTCCGCACCGAAGCTGATCTCTTCGATCTTATAGACCGGAACGCCCTTGTCGACCGCAAGATATCGCTTCACGGTTTCAATGCGGCGTTCACCCAATCGGACGTTGTAGGTTTTGTCACCGGTATTGTCGGTATGACCTTCCAAAACGAGAATCACGTCGGGGTTAGATGTGACTGCCGACGCAACTTCGTCCAATGCGGCCTTGCCCTCATCGGTCAGCTTGTCGCTGTCGAACTTGAACAGGACAGACTTCTGAGAACTCATCGAGAAGTTGTTACGGTTCTTGAAGTTCTGATCGAGCGTGCCCAGGTTCCGGTTCGTCGTCTCACCGGCTGTCCTGACCGTATTGACCTGGCCGGTCAAATCGGTTCGCACGCCATTGATGTTGTTGGTTGTTTTGGTGTCGAGCTCAGTAACCTTCGTGTCCGTTGCCGCGACCTTCTGATCGACCGTGGTCACGCGCTGATCGACTTGCGAAACGCGCGTGTTTACCTGGTTCACGCTGTCCTGAGTCTCTTTTACCTGTGCGTTGGTTGCATCAACCTTCGCGGTGTAATCCGCCTTCAGGGCGTCTGAGGAAGCCTTTACCTCATTCCGCGTAAACTTTCTCGTCGAAAGGCATCCACTGGAAACGCCTGCCAGAGCTACTGAAACTGTAAGAGCTAGAACACCAGTCTTGAAATTTTGCATAAGCACCTCCCTCTCCTGCGAGAGCCCGTGCAAGTCCAAGACCAACAGCCGCCTAGCCGCTAAGATGCGAAAAATAGAGGCCATTTCGGCCTTGCGGGGTGCAATTCCGCCGGTCCTCATCAGGGTAACCGTGGAAGTTTTCCCGGATTTGCAACCGTGGAAGTTTTCTTTTGCAGTCAATCTGTTGGCGCCTGGCTGCCCTTTGAAACTGGCATCTGGGGCCCTTATCGTGCGTATCTGCAGGAGAAACCGTAGAGTCCATCGCGGCGACCAGCCATCTGAGTGAGACGTCAGTATTTCTCCTGAGGCCGTCGCTACTCCTTCACAACAACTGCTTGCATTTCTGTCCCCCTGTTAGCATCGACGGATTACAGAGAAGAAGGAGTGTTCACAATGTGGACAAGACGTACAGTTGTTAGTTTGATGTTCCTTGTTGCATTCGTGGTGGGAGCGGCCGGCACCGCTGCAGCGCAGTCCAAGGGTATCGGAGTCCGAGCCGGAGTCAGTGCAGAGCCTGACCAGTTCTATATCGGCGCGCACATGAATGTGAAGGAGATTGTCGAGAACTTCTGGTTCCGGCCTAATGCTGAAGTTGGATTTGGAAACCACCTGACCTTGCTCACGTTGAACCCCGAGTTCGTATATAACCTACGGATCAAATCGACGCAGTGGACTCCCTACCTCGGTGGAGGCCCATCCTTCCTCGTCGGATCTTTCGACGGTCCCAATGGGCACGATACCGACACTGGTGGGGGATTCAACTTCGTCGGCGGAATCCAGCAACGTAAGGGGTTCATGGCCGAAATAAAGATCGGCGCGTTCGACAGCCCGGATTTCAAGCTGGGCGTCGGTTGGACGTGGTAAACCTGCATCTCTCCTGAAAAGACTTCCCCTCCGTGCTCGGAGGGGAAGCAATTCCCAGCTCATTCTTCCGGCCTGCACCCCCACCTTGTAAATACCGGCAGTTCCAGCTTAGACTTAGGAGTTTTTTATCACTGGCTGGAGGGTGACTGCGTGGCGCGAGCAAGAATGACGCGTTCGGAGCTTAAGGCCCAGGACGAAATCACGACAACTTTGGAACGTTTGACTGAGACTGCGATGGCTCGGAAGAATGAAGTCCTCGTGGGGGCGGCGGTCGTGCTAGCCCTGGTCGCGGGATTCTTTGGCTGGAGGTACTACTCGTCGGGCAGAGATGCCGCAGCACAGAAAGATCTGTCGGCCGTCATTTTCACGTTTCACGACCCAGCGATTAAAGTCGAAAAGGAACGGCTCGAGAAAACCATCGTTGCTGCCCAGAAGACCATGGCCGACTACCCTTCTTCGTCGGCTGCCTCCCTCGCTCAGTACTACCTGGCGCTTAGCCAGGACGGGCTCGGCGACATGGCCAATGCGGTGAAGAACCTGGAAGAAGTCATCGGCAGAGGCGATGTCAAGGCGAAGCCCGTCGCGCAGTTTGCCCTGGCGGGTGTCTACAAACGCAATGGCGACCTGCAGAAGTCGATCGATGTTCTTAAGCAGCTTGAGACCGTCGGTGGATATTCAAAGGCCGCCGTGGCCTATGAGCTTGGTTCGGTTGCAGAAGCGGCCAATCAGAAGGAAGTCGCTCAAACGGCGTATTCCAAGGTGGTGACGGATTCTGCAGATTCGCCTTTCCGATCGGAAGCGGAGTCCGCGCTGAAACGCATGGGACTACCCGTGCCAGTTCCTGCTCCGCCCCAGATTGAAGTGAAGTAATCGGAACGCGGGATGGATCAGTATTTCGTAGATCTGAAGGATCTTGACCGGAAGGTTTCCCTTGACGGTTCATTTGATCCCGGTGTGATTGATTTCCGGGGCGAGAATGTCCGGCAGGTCGGACCTCTGGTGTGGTCCGCTACGGCAGAAAGAGCCGGCGAAGAGATCAGGATTGCAGGCAATCTGTCGGCGACATTCGAGCAGAGTTGTTCTCGATGTTTGGAGCCTGCTTCAAGCGAGATCCAAAAGTCATTCGATCTGTTTTTTCGCGAACATGACGAGGACCTGTTCGACGAAGATGATGTCGAGTTGACCGAAGAAGACACAAGGACTGCCTTTTTTGCTGGAACGCAGCTCGCGATAGGAGACGTTCTTCGCGAGCAGGTGATGCTGGCGCTTCCCATGAAAGCGCTGTGCAGGGTAGACTGCAAAGGTTTGTGTCCGGTATGCGGAACGAACCGGAACCAAAACACCTGCGGTTGTTCCGGCGAAGTTTTCAGTCCTCATATGGAGAAGTTGCTCGAAATCAAACGCAAGCTTGAAGGCGAGCGGAGTTCATAAAGATGCCAAATCCGAAACGTAGACATTCCAAAGGCCGTCGCGATCGCCGGCGTGCTCATGACAGTCTGACGGCACGTTCTTTTTCAGAGTGCCCGAATTGCCACGAATTGCGGTTGCCCCATCGTGTTTGTCCCCATTGTGGCTTTTATAAGGAACGCGAAGTCGTTGAAGTCGCGGAAGAGTAGATAATCCCCGCTTTCGCATGATCAAGATCGCCGTCGATGCCATGGGGAGTGACCATGCGCCCGGTGTTGAGGTCGAAGGGGCCGTTCAGGCCGCTTCGCAGCTGGGTGTACCTATCGTTCTGGTGGGGCAGGAGACCCTTGTGCGGCCACTGCTGGCCAAACACGACGCCCCAAATCTGCCGATCGAGATTGTCCATGCCAGCGAAGTCGTCACGATGGAAGACTCGGCGACTTCGGCGGTCCGCCGCAAGAAAGACTCCTCGATACGCGTCTGTGAAACATTGATGCG
>Ga0207659_10000848_pt1 | contig 18108 bp, 10 predicted proteins | sample KBSM43metaG_FD_184330 | JGI IMG/M metagenome (GOLD analysis project Ga0207659, IMG submission 184330) | Miscanthus rhizosphere microbial communities from Kellogg Biological Station, Michigan, USA - KBS M4-3 metaG (SPAdes) (version 2) | ecosystem: Host-associated > Plants > Roots > Rhizosphere >...
CGGGTCGAAGGCGCGCCCGCACATGCCGTAGTTGCCGGCGCCGAACGAGCCGCCGATGACGACGGTGAATTTGGGCACGGTGGCATTGGCCACCGCGTGCACCATCTTGGCGCCGTCCTTGGCGATGCCGCCGCGCTCGTACTCGCGCCCGACCATGAACCCGGTGATGTTCTGCAGGAAGATGAGCGGCACGCCGCGGGCGTTGCAGAGCTCGATGAAGTGCGTCGCCTTGAGCGCCGACTCCGAGAACAGCACGCCGTTGTTGGCGATGAAGCCCACCAGGAAGCCGTGCAGCCGGGCGAAGCCGGTGACCACGGTGGGCGCGTAGAGCCGCTTGAACTCGTCGAAGCGCGAGCCGTCCACCAGGCGCGCGATCACCTCGCGCACGTCGTAGGGATGCCGCGCGTCGGCGCTGACGATCCCGTAGAGGTCTGCCGGGTCGTGGACCGGCGGCTCGGGCTCGGTGCGATCGGCCGGCAGCGCCTTGACGCGGTGCAGCGTCGACACGATCGTCCGCGCGAGCTCCAATGCGTGCGCGTCATCGGCGGCCAGGTAGTCGGCAACGCCGGAGTGGCGCGCATGCACGTCGGCGCCGCCCAGTTCCTCGGCGGTGACGTCCTCGCCCGTCGCCGCCTTCACGAGCGGAGGGCCGCCCAGGAAGATGGTGCCGGTGCCCTTCACGATGATGGTCTCGTCCGACATCGCGGGGACGTAAGCGCCACCGGCGGTGCACGAGCCCATCACCACCGCGATCTGCGGGATGTTCTCGGCCGACATGCGGGCCTGGTTGAAGAAGATGCGGCCGAAGTGGGTCCGGTCCGGGAAGACCTCGGCCTGGAGCGGCAGGTAGGCGCCGCCCGAATCCACCAGGTACAAACACGGCAGGTGGTTGTCGAGCGCCACCTGCTGCGCCCGCAGGTGCTTCGTCACCGTGAGCGGGTAGTAGGTGCCGCCCTTTACCGTCGCATCGTTGGCGACGATCAGCACCTCGCGCGACGACACCCGTCCGATCCCGGTGACGAGGCCGGCGCCCGGCGCGTCGTCGTCGTACACGCCGGTGGCCGCCAGCGGCGACAACTCGAGGAACGGAGACTCCCGGTCCAGCAGCCGCTCGATGCGCTCTCGCACCAGGAGCTTGCCCTGCTCGCGATGCCGCCGCACCGACCGCTCGTCCCCGCCCTTGCGGGCCTGCTCCGTGCGGGCGCGCAGGTCGGCCACCAACCGCTCCATGTGCGCGCGATTGGAACCCGATTCCGCTGAGCCGGGTTTGATCAGGGTGGGGAGGGTCTCCACGTCAGTGGCGGATTATAGGACACGGCCCCGATGCAAGCTCAGCAGCATTGATTCGCTACACCTGTCTTGATACTGCTCAGTATGGGCGAAAATGTATCGTTTCTGAACGTAGCATGGTAGATTCGACGTTGGGGGCCGCCACCAATCATGTCCACTATGTCTTCGATCGCTACGAAACGAAGACGTCGCGTGCTCGTGATCGATGACGAGCCCTCGATGACCGAGTGGCTTCGGATTGTCATCGAGGCCGAAGGCTACGAGGTTCGCTCGGCGCTGATTGGCGCCCGGGGCGAAGAAATCTTCCGCCAGTGGCGTCCGGACGTCGTCCTCGCCGACATGGAATTGCCGGACACGGATGGGATAGCACTCCTGCACCGCCTCAAGGAAATCGACGAGGCGCCGCAGGTCATCGTGGTCGGGGCGCAAGGCGGCGTGGCGCGCGCAGTCGAAGCAGGGCAGGCGGGCGCGTTCTACTACCTGGAGAAACCCGTGGATCAAGGTGGCCTGATCCACATTCTGCACAAGGCGGTCGAGCTAACCCGTGAGCGTGCCGAGCACCTTCGCTTGAAGGAGCAGGTGCGGGGCCGCTACAGCTTCGGCAACGTCATCGGCCAGAGCAAGAAGATGAAGGATCTCTTCGAGCTGATCGAGAGCGTTGCGGCCAGCGACGCCAACATCTTGATCCAGGGCGAGAACGGCACCGGCAAGGAGCTCATTGCCAACGCCATCCATCACAACTCGAACCGGGTGCGCGGGCCGTTCATCAAGATCAACTGCGCCGCCATTCCCAACGAGCTGATCGAGAGCGAGCTCTTCGGCTATCGCAAGGGCGCTTTCACCGGGGCGACCGCCGATAAGGTCGGCCTGTTCGAAATGGCGGAGGGCGGGTCGCTTCTGCTGGACGAGATAGGGGAGATGCCGCCGTATCTCCAGACCAAGCTGCTGCGCGTGCTCCAGGAGCGCGAGTATCGTCCGATTGGCAGCGACCGGCTCATCCGGGTCGATTTCCGGCTGATCTGCGACACCAACATCGACCTCGAGAACGCGTTGCGCGAAGGGCGGCTGCGGGAGGATCTGTACTTCCGCATCAACACCATCACGCTGAAGGTGCCGCCACTGCGGGAACGCACCGAAGATGTGCCGCTCCTGTGCAATCATTTCCTGGCGAAGTTCAACGAGCGCTACGAGCGAAACGTGCGCGCGATTTCGCCGGCGGCATATCACCTGCTCATCCGCAACCGCTGGTCCGGCAACGTGCGGGAGTTGGAGAACGCGATCGAACGTGCGGTGCTCGTGTGCAAGACGGGGGACATCGCGCCCGCCGACCTGCCCGAGTCGATCCGGGACGAGGTGCCGTCGGTAGACGAGTTCACGATTCCGCCGCAGCGGACGCTGGCGGAGATCGAGAAGGTGGCCATCGTGCAGACGCTCATGCGCACCAACTGGAACAAGCAGGAGGCGGCGCAGATTCTGGGCCTCTATCGCCCGACACTCTACAGCAAGATGAAGAAGCACCAGATCCTCGATCAGCGCGCGAAGCCGCGCACCGTGCCGCCGGTACCGCGGCCGTCGCGGAACACGCAGCACGGGCGGCGTGCCGACTCATGATGTGACTCACGCGGCGGTGCCGCTCAGCGCGCGACGGTCGCTCGGCCGGCGCTTCGCGCTGCGGATCCTCCGCGAAGTCCGGCTCTCGGCCGTCGCCGCCGGCGCCGCGCTGAAGGAACTTCTGTTCAGCAACGACCTCACGCACGCGGCCGCGATCGCCTACTACGCGCTGCTGTCCCTGTTTCCGTTCCTCCTCCTCGTCGTCTCGGTGTTCGGGAGCCTGGCCGCCGACGACGCTGCGCGCGCGGAAGTGCTGTCGTTCATCCTCCGCTACTTCCCGACCCGCTTCGACTTCCTGGTGCGGCAGCTCGACGCCTTTCGCGAGCACCCCGTCGGGCTGAGCGTGACCGGCGCCTTTGGCCTCGTATGGGGGTCGCTCGGCGTCTTCGGCGCGTTGATGAGCGCGGTGAACGAGGCCTGGGGCGTGAGCAAGCCGCGCGGCTTCTGGCGGCACCGGCTGGCGTCGTTCGTGATGTTCCTGGCGGCGACCGGCGTCATGATCGCCGGGTTGCTGCTCGTGACCGCCAGCCACTTCTTCGACTCGACGGCCATCGGTGTCACGTTCGCCAACGTCTGGTGGATCGTCGCGATCCGCTCGCTGGCGCTGCAGTACCTCGCCACCATCCTGTTCATCGTCGCCGTCGGGCTCGTCTACTACTTCGCGCCCAACGAGCGGGCGCGCTTCCGCGACGTGTGGGTGGGGGCCGTCTTCACCGGCATCCTGTGGCGCGGCGGGTTCGAGGTGTTCTCGTGGATGACCAGCCGTAACGCCCAGATCCAGATGGTCAACGGCTCCATTGCCGTGGTGGTGCTCTTTCTGATGTGGGTCTACGTGTCGTCGGTGATTCTGATGTACGGTGTGGAATTCACCGCCGCCCATCACCGGGCCCGGCGGCACCCGCCCGCGACCGCCCCCAGCGTCTGACCGGGCCTTCGAAGGCTAGTCCTAGTGCCCAACCGTCTCGCCTCGGAACAGAGCCCGTATCTCCTGCAGCACCAGGACAACCCGGTGCACTGGTATCCCTGGGGCGAGGAGGCGTTTGCGCGCGCCCGCGCCGAGGACAAGCCGATCTTTCTCTCGGTCGGCTACTCGACCTGCCACTGGTGCCACGTGATGGCGCACGAGAGCTTCGAGAGCGCCCAGGTGGCCGAGGTGCTCAACGCCGGGTTCGTGTCGATCAAGGTCGATCGCGAAGAGCGGCCCGACGTGGACCGGGTGTACATGACCTTCGTCCAGGCCACGACCGGATCGGGAGGTTGGCCGATGAGCGTGTGGCTCACGCCCGCGCTCCAGCCGTTCTACGGCGGCACCTACTTTCCGCCGACCAGCCGGTGGGGGCGGCCGGGGTTCGTCGAGATCCTCGAAGAGCTTGCGCGCGCCTGGCGCGAGGACCGGGAGCGCATCGAGTCGTCGGCCTCGACGATCCTGCAGCGGCTGCGCAGCTTCGGCCAGTCGGCCGGCGGCGACGCCGTGCCGGGGTCCGAGGCGCTGACCCGTGCCGTGGCCGAGTTCGACGCGGCGTTCGATCGGCGCCGCGGCGGGTTCGGCAACGCCCCCAAGTTCCCGCGGCCGTCCGAGCTGCTGTTCCTGCTCCGCGAACACGCCCGCACGGGCAGCGACACGCCGCTGGCGATGACGCTGGCGACGCTGCGGGCGATGGCACTTGGCGGGATGCGCGACCACATCGGCGGCGGCTTCCACCGTTACAGCGTGGACGGGGACTGGCGGGTGCCGCACTTCGAGAAAATGCTGTACGACCAGGCGCAGCTGGTGCTGGCCTATCTCGAGGCCGCGCAGGCCACGGGTGACGCGGCCTACGCCGAGGTAGCCATCGACACGCTCGCCTACGTGCGGCGCGAGCTCACGCAGCCTGAGGGCGGGTTCTACTCGGCTGAGGACGCCGACAGCGTCCCTCCCGAGCACGCCGACGACGCGAAGCCGCACAAGATGGAGGGCGCGTTTTACATCTGGGCCGACGCGGAGCTGCGCCAGCACCTCGGCCCCGACGCCGAGCCCTTCTGTCAGCGGTTCGGGGTGAAGCCGGACGGCAACGCGCCATCCGATCCGCAGAACGAGTTCACCGGCAAGAACATCCTTTTTACGGCTAAGGGCCTCGGCGACATTGCGGCCGGCCTCGGCGTCAGCGAGGCGGAAGTGGAGGCGGCGCTCGCGCGCAGCCGCGGCGTGCTGCTCGACGTGCGCGGACGTCGTCCGCGGCCGCACCTCGACGACAAAGTGCTGGCAGCGTGGAACGGGCTGATGATGGCGGCCTTTGCCCGGGCCGGCCGAGTGGTGCCGGGTGGTGAGGTGTTCACCGAAGAGGCCGCCCGCGCCGCGGCGTTCCTCGAACGGCATCTATGGGACCCCGCCACCCAGGTGCTGCTGCGACGCTATCGCAACGGAAGCGCGGCGGTGCCGGGCTACGCCGAGGACTATGCCTATGTGACTTTCGGGCTGATCGAGCTCTTCCAGGCGACCGGCGATCCTCACTGGATCGAGTGGGCGCTGGTCCTGCAGCGCCGCCTCGACGAGCTGTTCTGGGATCCGGCCGAGGGCGGGTGGTTCAGCACCACGGGCGACGACCCGACCGTGCTGCTCCGCCTCAAGGAGACCTACGATGGCGCCGAGCCCGCGGCCAGCTCGGTCGCGGCGCTGAACCTGCTCGCGCTGTCGCACCTGACCGGCGACGCGGAGATGAGCGGACGAGTGGAACGGACGTTGGCGCTCTTTCGTGCCCACCTCGGGCGTGCGGTGCCGATGATGCTTGCGGCGCTCTCGACCTATCACGCCGGCATGCCGCAGGTGGTGGTGGCGGGTGACGCCGGAGCCGCGGACACCGCGGCGCTCCTCGCAGCCACGAGCGGCGTGTATCGCCCTTCGGCGCTCGTGGTGCCGGCCTTCACGGACCGCCGCGAGGCGTTGAGCCGTGTGCTACCGTGGTTGGAGGGCATGAACGCGCGTGAGAGCCGCGCCACCGCCTATGTGTGCCGCGACTTCGCCTGTCAGGCGCCGGTGCACACGGCGGAAGCGCTGGCGGCGCAGCTCGGCGCCCGGGACCTGTGATGACGGCGTCCGTCGATATCTGGCTGCGGGGTAACCATCACGCCACCACCGTGCCGTTGCCACCGCTGGCCCGCGAGCCGCGGGCCTGGACCGAGGGCGACGTCGCCAGCGTGCTGACCAGCATGCTGCGCGCGATGGATCAGGCGGGCAACCCGGGTTCGGACCCCGACCGGCCGATCGCGTTGCGTGGCTTCAGCTGGATCGTGAACCCCTTCGAGGCCGGCGGCGTCGTGATTGCGCTGGAGTTGTCGCTTGGTGCTGCCGTCGCCGGTCCGTTCGACATCGAGGAGCGCGCCCTGACGCGCCTCATCCAGCTGGTCGTGGATGCCGCGCGCGTGACGCCGTCCGCCGGCGGCAACACCGTTCACTGACAGCAGGTGTAGGGGCGGGTCTTCAGACCCGCCTGACACGCGTACTCTGCGGAAGCGTCAGACGCTCCACGCCTCGAGCCGTGAGCCTTGAGCCGGGAGCCTTTGAGGAGAAATGGCGCCCGGCTGGCGGGGGCACCGCCAGCCGGGAACCTGGCCAGGAGATTTGCCGAGCACCAGCACGCGATCACTGGTATGAGGGTGTCGCGAAGAAGGCAACGGGCGCCTGACTCGTCGACCTGGCCAACTTGGTCGACCGCCCGCGGCGCGATGCCGTCGGGGGCCGCTCAAATCCGCTGATCCAGCATACCCCACCGGACGCCCTCCGGATCGCGCCTAGAACCTGTGTGTATACAACACTTTAGAGGCTAACTTCCGGTCCAGGGAGGCGAACCGGCCGGCCAACGGGTCGTCGAGCCAGTTGTGGGTGTACACGACATAGAGGTCGTTGCCCGGCTTCATGATCCACCGGTAGCGCGCCTGCCAGCCCATCACGCGGCTGATCGTGTCGTACTGGATGTTGTTGACGATCGCCATGAAGGGCGTGAACTGCGAATCCGCGATCACGCGGAACACGTTCGACGTGAACTGGCCCTCGGCCAGGTCCACGTCGTTCCACTCGCCATTGAAGCTGAAGATGTAGCCCGGCCGCGCGCGCACCGTCAGGCCGGCGATCGTCTGCCGGCGTGTGCCCGAGTAGAAGCCGCCGGTCTCGAATCGCCCGTTGAAGGCAAGCGTGCGCCGGTTGGCCGTCTGCCCTGAAAGCGCAAACCGCGAGTAGGTGTACTCGCCTCCCATCGGGAGTGTAATGCCGGGGCTGATGGGAAAGGGCGCATCGAGCCGTTCGTAGGTGCGCGAGGCGTCCACCGCAAACTGGTCCTGACTCTGGAACTGCATGTTCAGCAGGGTCAGGTTGACGTTGCGTTCGAGCAGGGTGTTGTGGAGGTCGGTGAACACCTCCAGGCCGCCGTTGAACTGCACGCGCCGGACGACCGTACTGTTGCGCGGCCGCGGACCGAACCCCACGAACTGGTTGTAGCGGCGATAGTGGCGACGCGTGACGAAGCCGACCTGGGGGTCGAAGTTGGTCTGGACCTCGCGGGCGTTGAACCCGCCATACCAGCGGTCGTTGGGGTAGTCGATGGCGATGCCGTAGGCGCTGCGTCGCGTCGTGACCTCGGGACGACGGGTGTGGAGGAACCAGCCCGATAGGTTGAGATTCTGGTTGTCGCGGAACCGGCTGGTGGCGAGGCGGAAATCCGCTCCGGCCGTCTGGCTGGATCCGGCGCCCAAGTCGTGCGCGAACCGGTTGGTGAAGATCGCGCCGACGTACGACTGTTGAAACAGCCGGCGCTTCACGCGTGCCGCCGTGAAATCCTCGCCGATGAACCCCTCGTCTTCGTCGCTGCCCGTGCGCACGTGCAGGAATCCGACGTCCTGGCTGCCGGCCTGGCCCGTGAACTTGGTGCCGTAGTTGACCCGCTGCGGACGCGCGTCGGCGCTCAGGCCGATGCGGCGGCTGAAGAACGGCTGCACCTGTTCGGCGCCCAGGCCGTTGCCGCTCGTGCTGGCGAAGTCGAAGAACGTGGCGCCGTCGAGGAAGAAGTCGCGCCGCTCGGGAAAGAACAGGGAGAACCGCGTGAGATTGATCTGGCGCTGATCGACCTCGGTCTGCGCGAAGTCGGTGTTGATCGTCAGGTTGGCGCGCAGGCCGGGCGTCGGGTTGTAGAAGAGGTCGACGCCCGCGTTCTGATCGCGATCCCAGCCGCTACGTCCCGCGCCCGGCCCCGCTTCAGTGGAGAGCAGTCCGTAAGGCTTGATGTCGAGGCCTTTGCCCTGCGTCACGTCGGTGATCCCCTTGACGTGACCGGCGTTGGTCATGCGGTCGAGGCCCTGGTTGCGGGCCCAGCCCATCCAGATGCTGTCTTCGTTCTTCCGGCGCACCGTGCGCTGGAAATTGATGCCCCAGGTGTCGCTGTCGGGATTGAAGTTGAGGGTGCGGAACGGGATCTCGATTTCGATGGTCCAGCCCATGTCGTCGTGACGGACGCGCGCGTTCCAGATGCCGTCCCACGCGCGGTTCATCCCGTTGACGCCGAACACGGCGTCGGCCATCAGGCCGGAGGGGTTCATCTCGAAGAAGTAGCCGGAGCGCTCGTCGAGGAAGGTATCGATGCGCCACATGAAACGATCGTCGGACGCGAGGAACTCGTCGCGCCGGCGCTGGAAGCCGAGCCACTTGTCGGGCTCGGAATCGTAGGCCGTGACGCCCATGTAGAACGCGTCCTCGCTGAACGCGATGCGGACCTCCGTGGGCTCGGTGGCCGGCTGGCCGTTCTGAGGGTCGATCTGAATGAAGTCCCTGGCGGGGAGCGCCCGCTGCCAGACGCCTTCGTCCAGGCGCCCGTCGAGCGCGATGCGCTCGCCGTCGACCAGGCGCACGGCATCGACGAGACGCCTCGGCACCCCGCCGACCAGGTCCTGCCCCTCGAGAATCAGTTCCTGGGCCGGGGCGGACGCCGCCAGGATGGTGAGCGCGAACGAGCAGAGCAGTGCCGGGATTCCGACTCGGGAAACCAATGAACTCCTACCAGGTTTGATGTGGGGCGCACCGACCGGCGACGTGGCGAGAGGGGCAGCCTTGAATTGTTACGACGCGAACATGGATGACGTTGACCGCGTGCAGTCGTGGGCAGGTGCGTCGTGGGGGCCACCTTTAGGTGGCCCGACACCGATCTTTCGTAGTTGCGGGTCTTCAGACCCGCGCCAGTGTCGCGTCTCTCTCCGTGCGCCGCAGGGCTCGTCCTGCGCCGGCCCGTCCTCGGCGAGGAGTCTGCTCAGGCAGGCCGGCCTCGGACGGCCTGGCAGTCAACGCGCTCTTGCCCCGAGCACCGGTATGTCTTGAGGCCCGGCCAACGGAGCGGCACATAATGCCGAGACGCCGGGGTGGCGAAACTGGCAGACGCACAGGACTTAAAATCCTGGGACTCGAAAGAGTCGTGCGGGTTCGACTCCCGCCCCCGGCACCAATTTACTGAGGATTCTACGAAAAAGAGATCTCTCGACACCTGGGTGCAGCACCCGTAGCCGTCGAGCGATCCCGTATTTGAGCCCGTTCCCAAGAACTCGGGGCAAGTCGCGAGTCAATCGCGCAGCAACGAAACGTGCGAACCACAGAGACCTTTATCAGCTAGCGCACGGGAGGCGGATAAGTCTCATGACCACCAGCGCACTTCTTAAGTGCGGCGCGTGGGCCGGGCCGATCTTCGTCGTCACGTTCCTCATCGAAGGCGCCACGCGTGCTGATTACAGCGCACTGCGTCATCCGGTCAGTTTGCTCGCGCTTGGTGAGTTTGGATGGATCCAGGTGCTGAACTTCTTCATCACGGGTGTGCTCAACCTCGCGTTTGCGATCGGACTGCGCCGAGCGCTTCGACCCGCGTTCTGGGGATCATTCCTCATCGGACTGGTTGCCGTAAGTGGTGTCGCCTCTGGTATCTTCACGAGCGATCCAATCAACGGCTACCCGCCTGGCACGCCGCTACTGCCCATGCAAACGACTGAAGGGATGCTTCACGCGCTCAGTGGTCTGCCTGTAATGCTCGCGTGGCCCGTCGCATGCGGTCTTGTCGGACGTCGATTCTGGAAGCTAGGTCAACGAGGATGGGCAATCTACTCGGTTGTGACCGCGATCGCGATGGTGGTTACGGCGGGACTACTAGTGCTTGGGATCAGCCAGACCAACCTGGCTCTTTCGGAAGTCGCTGGGGCATTCCAGCGCTTATCACTGATCCTCGGTTTCGCGTGGACAACACTCGTTGCTCATCACTTGATGAGATCGCTCCCCGATCAAAGGTGACTTCAACTATCGAACTTCTGGACGGCGGTTGGCCTGATTGAACAACCGCTTCCCACGTCGGTCTTTTATCGTACGCCTGGCCGCCGGACCGGCGCCCATCCCGGCGTGGCTTCTTCGAACTGGTTGTCGGTGAGCGCCCGCACGTCCGTGCCATCCGCACGCATGACGTAGAGATCGCCCGAGGCCTGCGGATTGCCTGGGTTGAGTGCCGCTTCGTCCTTGAAGCCGCCGCGCACGCTCGAGAACGCCATCCACTGCCCGTCGGGGGACCAGGTAGCGTGCGCGTCGCTCCCGGGCGAGTCCGTGAGCCGCGCAATGCGCTTCGATTCCACCTCGATGGTGTAGAGCTCGTAGTTGCCCTCGCGATCGCTGGTGAACTGGACCAGTCGGCCATCCGGCGACCACCCGGGGAAGTTCACGCGGCCGAAGTCGCGCAAGAGCGTCGTGACGGCGCGCGACTCCACGTTGATGATCCGCAGCGACGAGCTCGTGTCGTTCCACTCGCGGTAGACAATGTGCCGGCCGTCGGGCGACCAGCTCGGGAAGCCGACGTTCTCCTTGCCGTCGGTGAGCACGCGCAGGGCGCCGCTCTTGACGTCGAGCACTGCCAGATCCGCCGGCCCGAACCCCTGCACCATCGGAAAGAAGCGCCCGAGGCCGAACGCCAGCGACAATCCGTCCGGCGACCAGACCGGGGCGAGGACGCTGCGGGCTGGATCCGAGAACAGCACCGCGCGCGACGCCCCGTCCGCGTTCATGATCAGCACCGAGTTCTTCGCCAGCGCCACGGGCAAGTCGGCCATGGTGAGGCGCGCGCCGTCGGGGGTGAACTGCGGAAACATGCCGGCGCGAATCAGGCGAAAGCCGGTGTCGCCGCTGAAGGCCGGCTGGAACGGAGGCCATGCCGTGCTGACGTCGCGCGAGAACACGACCCGCGTGCCGTCGGCGGTCCACGACGGCGCATGGAACGGGCCGGTCGCCCCGCCGGCCTTGCCCGGCAGCCGCAGCATGCCGTCACCGCGGCGATCCAGATACGCCACGCCGGCGGCGCCAAGATAACGCGGGAACAGCTTCGCGCCGGGCCCGTCCGCGATCACGCGAGACTCCCCCGTCTCCACATCCACTTCCACGATCCGCGTCGATCCGGCGGACGTCACGCGCTGCGCCAGTGGCCCGATCTCCTGCTGTGGCGCGGTGTAGCAGACGATGCGGCGGCCGTCGGGCGACCACGAGGGCGAGCCGGATGCCCCGTTGGCGTGCGTCAGCCGCCGGACACGTCCGCCGTCGAGCTCGACCACGTAGACCTCGGTGGAGTGCCCCTCGCCGAACTGAACGCGCGGGTGCGTGGAGTCGCGATCGCTCGAGAACGCCAATCGGCGGCCGTCCGGTGACCACGCAGGGCGGAAGTCACCGGCCGGATGGCTGGTGACGTTGCGCATCTGCTGCGTCCGGAGATCGAGCAGCCAGATGTCGGCGTTGCCGCCCCGCGACGAAACGAACGCGAGCGTCGTGCCGTCCGGTGAGAGCGCTGCCTGATCGTCGAACGCCGGGGCATCGGTCAGCCGCTCGAGGCCGCTGCCGTCTTGATGCGCGCGGTAAATGTCGGCCGACCCGCCGCGCTCCGACGTGAACAGGATCCAACGCCCGTCGGGTGAAAACGACGGGTTGTAGTCGAGGCCCGGGTGCGGCAGGAACGGCACCGCGCCCGCCCCCTCGCGATCGGCGATGAAGATGTCCGAGTTCAGCGGCCCGAAGCGGGCAAAGGCAATGGTGTAGTCCTGCGCTCCCGCGGCCGCGGGCATGACGGCAGCCGCCAGCGCTAGTATCAGCAGACGGATAGACATTGGTCAGATCCTCCTGGCGCCTCACGTACGGCGGCCAGCCGCGCCTCCGTCGTCGTCGGGTGCTGCACGTAGCAGCCGTCGTGTGCTGTGAACAGGCGGACCATTTATACACCTTCACCTCGGATGTCCTGCGCGTCTGCATCGTTGGTTCAACTGAGAGAAGGCCGAGACTCGCGCGCAGACTGAGCCCGAACTGATCCCATCGACTGCGGTTTGGTGCGGAGCTGTGCGGCGATGATCGATCGCCGTTAAACGCCAGTCAGACAAGGCGTTCACGCGAAATTCTCGAATGATTTCGAGAGGTGGCGGAGACGGACTCGAACCGTCTTAAAATCCTGGGCCGCGAAAGCGGCGTGTGGGTTCAATTCCCACGCCCGGCACCAATAGAATCCACGTCTTTAGAGGATCGCGACAGTCAGCCTAAATCGGCGAATTCGCCTCTGGCTAACGGCGGAACGCGCTGATCATGCCTTGTAGCGGCAGGGCGACATCGGCGGCCGATCGAATTTCGGCGAACGCCGCCTCCTTGAGATCCTCTAGCTGCGCCGCGGGCATTGACTTCCCGATTGGTGACAAGCCAAAGCCGCGCAGTTTGCTCTTGGCACTGGATCGTGCCCCGTTAGGCGCTCGCCAGGGCGCGCCCTGTGTCGCGCCAATCGGCCCCGCAGCGAGCCAAGAGCAATTCTTCCGCCTCGTCGAATAGTTCGATCCAGATCTTGAAGTCGCACACCGTGGCTGGCGTCAGCGTGCCACGAGCGACGGGGCCGTGAGCCGCGCCCAGAGCTCGTGTTCGCGATCCGTCGGATCGGCGGGGGATTCGGCACGTCGAGCGGCGGCTTCGCGTTCGGACGCGCGCCGCCAAAGCACCCATGCGGCCACCTGGCACCAGGCGATGGTGGCTTGTGCCGGATCGCGCGGATGTCGGGGTTTGCATGTCCGCGGCGCGGCTCAAGGGCCAGCAGCCGGCGAAGGCCGTCGAGAAGGAGTCGTGCAATCCGCCGAATAGTTGTCACCCTCGCCAAGGGAACGCCCGAGTGTTGGGTCTTGCAGGGCAGCCCGATACTCCCAGGGGGAAGTGCCGGCTTTTACCGTGTTCAGCGGGACGAAGGGCCGGAAGCAACTCGCCAACGTCACCTGGGACAACTGGTCGAGCGCGTTCGAAGACGCGCACATGCTGGCCGGTGGAATTGAAGCTAACCGGCAGCGACGGGGAGCGTGGCTATGTTGGTTGCCCTTCCGACAAGTCGCTAGGAGGATCTTGAATGTCGCAGTCGCTGCGAACGTTGGTGATCGGTGCTCTGTCCGTTGCCACCGTTACGCTGATTCTATTGTCATCTCACTTGAAAGCGCAGGAGCCTCAGGCTGAGCAATTCCCCGCTCTCCATACGGAACGCGCTCAAGCGTACGTGCGAGCCTTGACCGACCGGCTGCCGTACGTGCCTGGCGACATCTTGGTGAAGTTCCGCGCAGACGCCGACATGGCTGCGCGAACACGTGCCTTGTCCGTCATGCGGACAGGAGCAAATGCACCGGAAGCGGTATATGTAGGAGAGGCCCTGCTCACCCATTCGTCGGCCGAGCCCAACCCGGAGGTGCTGGCAACCATACTTCGCCGACAGCCAGAGGTTGAATGGGCTCAGCCGAATTACATCAACCGCTTGCACTCCATTCCAAATGATCCAGGCTTCTCGGAGCAGTGGAACTTCGAGCTGATGAATCTGCCGAAAGCGTGGGACATCAATCCGGGCGGCAATGCCAATGTTCTCGTCGCGGTCGTCGATACCGGTGCGAATACGACCTCGGGCATGACCTCGTTCCGGCTCTGGACGGGTAGCCGTTTTGAAAATGTGTCTGTACCATTCGTTGCGAACCCCGAAGTGCCTGCAGCCCGCGTGATGCAGGGACGGGATTTCACCATCCTAGGCGGGCCCGTTCGCGACATGCAGGGCCACGGCACGCATGTCGCCGGCACGGTGCTGCAGGAAACGAACAACGGTGTCGGTCAGGCGGGAATTGCCTACAACGCTCGGTTGCTCCCGCTGAAGGCATGCCTTGGCTTCTGGGATGTTCAGATCGTCTTAGGACAGCTTGGTATTCCCGGGTTCCTGAGCGACGGCTGGTGTGACACCGCTGCCGTGGCGGGGGCCATCCGTTATGCGGCGGACTCCGGAGCTCAGGTCATCAACGTCAGCATCGGCGGGCCGAGCCCATCGCCGATCTACCTGGATGCGCTTCGGTACGCCGTTCAGCGGGGGACCTTCGTCACGATTGCGGCTGGTAACAGCGCGGAGGAGGGTAACCCAGTTGAATATCCTGCCGCCTACGCGGCCCAGATTGACGGCGTGATGGCCGTCGGGGCGGTTGGGCCGTCTGGCAAACGCGCGCTCTATTCCAACACCGGAACCCATGTTGAAATCGCGGCGCCCGGGGGAAGCGACCGGGAAGGTCAACTTGCCATGGTCTATCAGACTGCTGTGTGCAAGTCAGACTACGACCCGTTGCGGACTCTCAGGCCCCGCTTCGATCGCTATTGTAATGTCCCCAGCGCAGGCACCTCGATGGCCGCGCCTCACGTTGCCGGTGTGGCGGCACTCCTGTACTCCCAGGGAATCACAAACCCAGCGGCGATAGAAGCCGCCATCAAGCGTTTCGCCAAGGATCTGGGCGCACCCGGTCGCGACAACGAGTACGGCTTCGGTTTAATTGATGCGCGCGCCACACTGCTCGGGCTGGGGGTGGTGCGATGAACCGCAGGCAACTGCGAGTTGTGTCACTCATGACTGGCCTCCTGATCACGCTGTCTGCGTCGGTTGCCTTCGCGCAATCCCAAGCGCGGGTCAGACAAGACCGCACGACGATCTGGCGCATCGATGCGCCCGTTGTGGCGGCGACGGTTCCCGCGGGAACGCTGCTCGATGTCGTCGGCCAGGCGGGATCGTTTTACAAGGTACTCATTCCCGAGCAGTTCGGCGGCCACGGCGAAGTCGGACGAATCGCGGCCGGTTCCTTTGTGTTCGTTCCCGGATCGGGCGACCGCACCATCAGTCATGACGGCACGGCCGAAGCTGCGCCAACTGCCCCCGCCGATTCGCGGCCGGCGTCACACTCCTCCCCTCCGCGCCGCCACGACGAACCAGCAATGGCGGTGCGTGGTTTTGGACAGGCCGGACTAATGAGGCCTTCCGCGCAAGAGAGCTTTCGCACAGTCGCGGATCAGGTCTATGGGTTCGCGTTCGGCGGTGGCGTGCAGTTGCGTGTCCGGAACGGGCTCTTCGTCGAGGGCTCGTTCGATCAGTTCCGGAAGACTGGTGAACGGGTGTTCGTCTATGACGACACCGTGTTTCCGCTCGGCATCACCGATACGATCACTGTCCGTCCGCTACTGTTCACAGCAGGGTACAGGTTTGGATCGACTCGACCTGTCGTCCCCTATGTCGGCGGCGGCCTCGGCGTGTTCCATCTCACCGAACGCACTCCGTTCAGCGAAGCAGGGGAAAGCATCGACGAAACGCACACCGGTTACCGAATGAGCGGTGGCGTCGAGTTTCGTGGCGGTCAATGGCTCGGCACGGCTTTCGAGGCCGCCTATACACACGTGCCTGACGCTCTCGGAAACGGCGGCGTGTCAGAGATCGTTGACGAGCGGGATCTTGGAGGATTTGAATTCCGTGTGAAGCTGTTGTTCGGGCGATGAGGCTTTCGAATCGGCGATCGGGATTCTAGGGTTCACCGAACGGACAAGAGCATGCTGAAGTCCGACGATCTTGAGCCTGGGCCATCCCAGGCGCCCCGATCGCCGCGTGTGAGACCTCGTGCAATCAAGGTCCGGACCGAGTGTTCATCGCGGAACATGGTCCTACGAGTCGCGCCTGCTTTCCGCCCGCCCGCCGTTACAACGCGCCGAAGCCGTTGTGAGCTGGCCCCTGCCAGTACAGGACTTCCCGGACGCGACGTCGTCCACTGCAAATCGCGCGTTCAACCGACGTGAAGAAAAACCGATGAAGCACTTCCTCTTCGCGACCGCTGCCTGTGCCTTCCTCGCCGCCCCGCAGATTGCGGCCGGCCAGAGCCCGAAGCTCAAAGAGGTCAAGATTCGCGGGTACGTAACCGAGTTTCGCAGCCCGACCGACTTCGACATCGAGGACTACCGCATCTCGCGCGACGAGACGCTGCAGCTCGATTTCGACAACGCGTCCGACGACATCGTCTTCCAGCTCCGGGATATCCGCGTCGGCGTCGAGCTCGAAATCAAGGGCAGCCTGAACGAGCAGACCGGCGACCTGAAGGCCAAGTCGATCAAGGTCGATCTCGAACAGTTCAAGTCGATCACGCAGACCGCGTTCGTCTCTACCGCTCCCGAAGGCATCCAGTTGCTCGACGGCAGCTGGGCTGGCGAGCTGCGAGCGGATGGCCAGACGATCCGCGTTACCAACGCGACGAAGGTGATGTTCAAGCCGACGGCGCGAGAGAGGAAGCTGGCCGAGCTGCAACGAAAGAAACAGGAAAAAGGCGGTGACGACGACGAGGACGAGGACTACGAGCCGCTGCGCTCCCTCGACCAGGTCAGGGTCGGCATGGCCATGACCTACACAGGCACGCGAGACCGGGAAACCGGAAAGATCGTCGCCGAACGGATCCAGTTTTCGAACAACGACCTCGACGACGGCGAGGGCAAGCTGTGGCGGTCACTCAAGACCGCGGTCAAATCGCCGCAGGGCCTTAAGCCTGGCGAGCTCAAGATCGACAAGGTCGGCAAGTACAAGCTGTTGCCCGACGCGGAGGTGCAGGCTTATGTCACTCGCCTTGGTCAGCGGCTCATCCCTTCGTATCAGCAGGAGTTGTCGGCCGGCGACCCCCGCAAGATTCCATTCCAGTTCCACGTCGTGCAGGACAGGTCAGTCAACGCGTTCGCGACGCCCAACGGCATCGTCGTCGTGAACTCGGGCCTGATGGAAATGGTGGAGAACGAGGCGCAGTTGGCCGCCGTGGTCGGCCATGAGATCGCCCACTCCACGCACGAACATACGTGGCGGCAGCAGCAGTACCACAAGAAGAAGCGGATCGGGATCGCCCTCGCCGGCGCCGTTGCGAGCGCTTACGGCATGCAGAGCCTGGCCGACGTCGCCAACTTGGTCAACGGCGCGATCGTCAATGGCCACCAGCGTCAGCTCGAGAACCAGTCGGACCGCGTCGGCCTGCAGTACATGCTCAACGCGGGGTACGACCCGAGGCAGGCAGCCGCGGTATGGAAGCTGATGGCCAAGACCAACGGAGTCCAGGCCACCGATTTCTTCTGGAGCAGCCACGACAACGCCCCGACGCGCCGCAGCTACCTGATGAACGAGCTCAAGAACAACTACCGCGACCTCGACTACTCGCAGTACCGGACCAACAGGGAGGAGTACGCGCGCGTCAAGGCGGCAGTCGCCGCGGCCAACGGTCAGAAGAAGAAGATCAAGGTGTCGTGACCGGCGGGGATCAAGGACAGCAGTTGAGAACTTAAAAGCTCGGCTGCGCAAGCCTGAGCCGTCCCCTTCTGACGCCCGTTACATTCGAACTTGACGCGGGTCCGAAGACCCGCGGCCACGACGGTCTCTACGCTCCCCTGGCGCGGCGACGAATCAGGAGTCCAACGCCGGCGATCGCGAGCAGCAGCACTGACGACGGCTCGGGCACGTCGATGGTCACCGTGGGCGCACCTTCTCCCGCCTCACGCTCGAGCGACGTGTGATCTCCGGTTCCGAATGTGAGGTAAGGGTCGTCTACGGTTCCGCCCTTCGAGTGCGCTGCGATGCCCAGAGCCTCAGCTATCCAGGGGTCGAACACTCCGGCACCGAGACGATAGAAGGCGTCCACAGAGTCGCCCTCCTGAGGGGAATTCTCACGTTCGGTGACAACGAGTTCATATGGACCAATGATCGGAGCGAGGAAAGCCCCTTCCAGAGACTCGCCGGACACCGAGTTCCAGAGTCGGAGAGTCATCTCGAAGGTGCCGCCGTCGTAAACGTACGTGCTGTGCGTTACCGCCCCGCTTCCGTCGGTCTGGAGGGTGTGCTGCAGCAAGGGACCGCT
>Ga0207659_10000850_pt1 | contig 18081 bp, 9 predicted proteins | sample KBSM43metaG_FD_184330 | JGI IMG/M metagenome (GOLD analysis project Ga0207659, IMG submission 184330) | Miscanthus rhizosphere microbial communities from Kellogg Biological Station, Michigan, USA - KBS M4-3 metaG (SPAdes) (version 2) | ecosystem: Host-associated > Plants > Roots > Rhizosphere >...
GTGCCGGTGGCGGGCGTCTCACGAAAGAGGCAGGTGATGATTGTCTGCAGGAAGGCGCAACGGTCGCATGCGTCGGATGCGTTCCTGGGGGTGGCGCAGGCGGAGGTCAAACCGTGATCTCCCGTCCCGGCAGCCGATTCGGAATTCGGCGCGCACTCCTGGCGGTCACCGCTCTGCTCGCACTGTTGTCCATGATGCCCGACCCTGTCGCGGCCGGCCGGCCCAACATCATCTTCATCATGTCAGACGACCATGCGGCGCACGCCATCAGCGCGTACGGATCCCGCGTGAACCGGACGCCGAACATCGACCGGCTGGCTCGCGAGGGGATGTTGATGGCGAATATGATGGCGACCAACGCCATCTGCACGCCGAGCCGCGCCACGATTCTCACAGGTCAGTACTCGCACCTGAACGGCGTTCCGATGTTCAACCGGTTCGACAGCTCGCGCCGGACCGTCGCGACGCTGCTGCAGCAGGCGGGCTACTACACCGGGATGATCGGTAAGTGGCACCTCGGCAGCGATCCGGTCGGGTTCGATCGCTGGGAGATCCTCCCAGGTCAGGGCGCGTATCGGAATCCGATCCTGTACACCGCCACGGGCGAGAAGACTTATACGGGACAGTACGCGACCGACGTCATCACCGATCTCTCGATCGCCTTCATCCGCAACCGGCCGAAAGGCCAGCCGTTCTTCCTGATGTCGCACCACAAGGCGCCGCACCGTCCATGGGAGCCGGACGAGGCACACGCGGCGCAATTCGCGAATCGCTGGATTCCAGAGCCCGACACGTTCTGGGATTCGTACGCGACTCGGACCGATGCGCTGCACGAGAATCAGCAGCGCGTCGCCGCGGACCTAAACAACCGCGACCTCAAACTCCCGCAGCCGCCCGGCCTGGCCGGCGCGGCGCTCACAGCGTGGCTGACGACGAAACCGATGGAGGTGGCCATCACCCGCGACGGCGAGACGACGACGTTGACCGGCGTGGCGTTGGCGAGGTGGAAGTACCAGCGCTACATGCAGGACTACCTGGCGACCATCCAGTCGCTCGACGACAACATCGGCCGGCTTCTGACGTTCCTCGATGCTTCAGGACTGGCGAAGAACACGATCGTGATCTACACGAGTGACCAAGGGTTCTTTCTCGGCGATCACGGCCTGTTCGACAAGCGGTTCATGTACGAGGAGGCGCTGCGCATGCCCTTTCTCGTGCGGTGGCCCGCCTCGATCAAGGCGGGCAGCCGCACCGACGTGATGGCGCTGAACGCCGACCTCGCGCCCACGTTTCTCGAGGCCGCCGGCGCGCCGATTCCTTCCGAGATGCAGGGGCGCAGCCTCCTACCAGTGCTGCGGGGCCGCACACCAGCGGACTGGCGGACATCGATGTACTACCGCTATTACCACGACCCTGGGGATCACAACACCCGCGCGCACTACGGCGTCCGGACTCGCACACACAAGTTGATCTCGTTCTGGACGAAGGAGCAATGGGAGCTGTACGACCTCGTCAACGATCCGCGTGAGCTGCACAATCTGTACGGCCTCCCGGGTCATGAGGCGGTGACCGCCGACCTGAAGAAAGAGCTGCTCCGGCTCAAAACGAGCTTGCGCGACGAGGATCAGTTCGCGAACGTCCAGTTGCCGAACGGTGTGGACGGCCCGGTGGCTGTTCTGCGCGGGAAGTAGCCGCAAGGCACCGCGTGCCCATTCTTCACAACTCTGAGGTGTCAAAATGAGCGTCGCCGCCTCTCGGATCCGTCGCCGCCTTGCCGCGGCACTCGTCCTTGCCGCCGCCGGCACACTGACCGTGCGTGTTCTCGCACAGCCACAGATCGACGTCGACGCCAGACTCAAAGACTTCGACGACTACATGGCGCAGGTGATGAAGGACTGGAACGCGCCCGGCATCGGCGTCGGGATCGTCGTGAAGGACAAGCTCGTCTTCGCCAAGGGGTACGGTTTCCGCGATTACGGAAAGAAGCTCCCGTACACCCCGACGACCACGCAGCCGATCGCCTCCAATTCGAAGTTGTTCACCGCCGTCGCTGCCGGTTTGCTCGTCGAGGAGGGTAAGCTCCGCTGGGACGAACCGATCAAGCGGTTCGTTCCCGGCATCCGGTTCTACAACGACGAACTCGACCGATCGGTGACGATCCGCGACATGTTGTCGCACCGTACGGGTGTCACCCGCCACGATTCCATTTGGTACAAGTCCACGTTTTCGCGACGCGACCTCTGGGATCGCCTGCGCTACCTCGAACCCGCGGCACCGATTCGCACGACCTTCCTCTACAACAATTTGATGTATACGGCCGCAGGCCAGGTCATCGAGGAGTTGAGCGGGCAGACCTGGGAGCAGTTCGTCAAGCGCCGGATCTTTGACCCGCTCGGAATGTCGCGTTCCACCCTGACCATCGAGGACAACCTCAAGGGACCGGAGCCGGCGGTGCCGTTCTCCGAGCGCCGCGACAGCACGGAACTTTACCGGCAGCCGTACTACACGGCGGAGGTCGCGATTGCGCCAGCCGGCGCGATCAACTCCAGCGTGCAGGACCTTTCTCGATGGGTCATCGCGCTGCTCAACGGCGGCACCGTCGATGGACGGCAGGTGATCCCGAACGCGGTGCTCAAGGAAACGATGTCGCCGTCGCTCGCGATGCCGAATGCCGCGCTCGAGAGTCGCGGATGGGGAGAGAACCTGAATCAGTACTACGGCATGGGCCGCTGGATTTCCTCATACCGGGGTCACCTGTTGGCGCTCCACGGCGGCGACCTGCCGGGATTTCACTCGCAGGTCTCGATCATGCCGAACGATTCCATCGGTGTGATCGTGCTCGTCGTCGGCGATCACGTGGCGCCTTTCTACAACGGCCTCACCTACCACATCTACGAGCGTCTGCTCGGGATGTCGCTGACGCCGTGGTCCGAACGACTCAACGGGATCCGGCTGAAGAACAAGGCGGCCGGGACGCAAGCTCGATCAGTGGCCGCCGTTGGACAGGTGGCCGGCACGAAGCCGTCTCATCCTCTCGATGACTACGTCGGCGAGTTCGAGCATGCCGCGTACGGCGTGGTGACCGTGGCGCGTCGCGACGGGGGACTGACCTTCGAGTTCCACGGCATCAAGATGCCGCTCAGCCACTTCCACTACGACCGCTTCGATACGCCCGACGACGAACAGGACGGCAAGTTTTCGCTGAACTTCCGGACCAATCCGCTGGGCGAGGTCGAAGGCGCGGAGATTTCACTGGACGAAGCTGCGGTGACATTCACCCGCCGCGTTCCCGCGGCGTTGACGACCGACGCGACGCTGAAGATGTACGCGGGGAATTATTTGTCGCCTTCCGGCGGCAAGGTTGAAGTGGCGTTCCAGCCCGGAAAGGGCCTCTCGATTCGCGGCGCCGGCGGCCTCGATCTCCAGCCCTGGCGGCCGCATCAGTTTCGCGTGAAGGAATTCCCGGACCAGATCATCTCGTTCACGGTCGAGAACGGAAAGGTGCTTGCGATGCGACAGCGCGATCCCAGCGGGGAGTTCGTCTTTCCGCGTCAGCCGTAGATTCGGCGACTACTTCATCTGGGCGGCCGCCGCTTCATTTCCTAGCGAACGCCGGAGACAACATAGAGATCCGAGGACGACATGGTGTAGCCGTAGGTGTAGGCGTTTCCGCCCGGCGTGATGAAGGGAGGGGAAATCCGCGTGCCCGTGAAGGCAGGCGCGGACGTCTGGCGCCACAGTGTGCGTTCGCCGGTCCACGGATTCAACCGATCGATCCGCATGCTCGTTGGCGTCGTCGCAGCGACGAAGATCTGACCATCGCTCGTCCACCGCCGCATGTTGTCGCCCGCCTGTATTCCGCGAATGGGAGTCGGCGGGCCGCCCTCGAACGGGACGAGTACAGGCCCGGCCGGACCGTTCGCAGCGATCCACCGTTCATCAGGTGACAGGAGCGCACCGATGAATCCTTCCTCGGTGAGCGCCTTGGGAGTGCCGCCGTCGAGCGTCTGCAGGTAGATCCGCGGCTGGTGATCACCCTCCCGGGCGGTAAAGACGATGCGCTTACCGTCCGCGAGGAATTGCCCGACACTGAACGGCACCAAGCCAGTCGGACTGAGCCGTCGCGCCTGTCCGGGGCCGACCGGCTCGAGCCACAGCTCCGGCCCGGAGTCGGGGAAACGCAATGACAACGCCCAGGCCTTGTCGTTGGACAGCGCGACGCCGTATCCGGAGCCGATCTCCACGGCCGGTGATCCATCCACGTTGCGGACAAAGGTGTGGTAGTTGATACCTTGCTCTTCGAATAGCACCATCTGTCCGTCCCGGCTGATATCCCGAACGAACGAGTAGTTGAGCCACGTCAGATCGCGCTGCGTCTCGCCGCTGTTCGACACAACGATCATCCCGCGATGCGTCGTGCCTTGATCCATCAGCATGCGGCCGTCGGGCCGCACGTCGCGGATCTGCAGCCGGCCTGGGACGTTGAAGAGATCGCGCCGGCGTCCGCTTAGATCGAGCGCCTCGACGATGCCATTCATCAGTGGTGCGGTGGTCCAAACCTCGTCGCCGTGTGGGCTCCATGCGAGACCGCGGTGGCTGTCCCGCATCGGTCCGGTCGCCACCTGGCCGCCGTCCCTGCGCAGAATGACCACCGTGCCGCGGTCGTCGGCGGGATTCGGGTGCACGATCAGCGCGAGATGCTTGCCGTCGGGTGAGAAGCGCAGGTCGCTCACGTACGGCGCACGAAACAACACCGTGCCAACCGGAAACTCCACGAGGCACGAGCGTGGCTCGGGCACACGAACAATCGCCAGCGAGGATCCGTCCGGCGTGTAGTCCGCTGCCAGGACATTCTCGATTTCCGCCTTCGGCGCTCCGCCCGTCATGGACACGCGGGCGAGCGTTCCGGGCGAAAAGAAGCTGGCGCCGGGGACCGACCTGGGCGCGAGCGCTACGGCGATTTCTCCCGTCCGCGACACGGCGAGCAACGCGGCGTTCTTCAGCTCCAGCGAACGGCCGCCCGTCTGATTCGCGGGCACCACGAAGACCTCGGGCGGCAAACCCTCCCACGATGCCGTGTAGACGATGTTCTGACCGTCGCCGGTGAAACGCGCCGGGCCGAGCGTTCCGTGTCGGAAGGTGACCTGCCTGAACGACGGCGATTCGTGCGCCCCGGTCGCGAACCACCAGCCGGCGGCCCCAGCTGCGGCGGCAACGACGATGGCGGCCGCAGCGCGAGCGAGCACGCCCAACCGTCGCCGCTGGGGCGGCGCTGGCGCGATCACGCTGCTTGTTGCCGACGTCGTCGGCAGTGCCTCGAGGCTGAAGACAATGTCGCGCGCCGCCTGGAAGCGAAGCTCGGGCGCCTTATCGAGGCAATGGTGGACGATCCGTTCGAGCGTTGGTGGAACGGCGCCTTGCAGCCCGGTCAACTCTGGAGGATCGCTATTTAGAATCGCGGAGATCGTGTCGGCCGCAGTATCGCCGCGGAACGCCCGCGTACCAGAGATCATCTCGTACAGCACGGTGCCGAAGCTGAAGATGTCGGTCCGATGATCGACGGGCTGCGCGCGCACTTGCTCCGGCGACATGTACCCGGCCGTTCCGAGGACGATGCCAACGCCGGTTCCCCGGTTCTGCGTCGCCATCATCGTGGCACCACCCGCGCCGACCGGCTCGGCGTCACGCAGCTTGGCCAGCCCGAAATCCAGGATCTTGATGCGCCCGTCGCGCGTCAGGAACAGATTCTCCGGCTTGAGGTCTCGATGGATGACGCCCTTTTCGTGTGCTGCCGCAAGGCCGCTGGCAATCTGCGTGGCGTAGTCGACGACTTTTCGAACCGGCAGCGGCCCGCTGGCGATCGTCTCGCGCAGCGTCTGTCCCTGGAGGAGCTCCGATACAACGTACGGCGCTGCGGGTGCTCCGGGAGCGGGCGCGTAGGTGCCGACCTCGTGAACCGTGAGGATGTTGGGATGATTGAGCGCAGCCGCCGCGCGCGCTTCCTGCTCGAACCGCCGCAGACGATCCGAGTCGGTACTGAAGGCCGGCGGCAGCACCTTGATCGCGACGTCGCGGCCGAGGCGAGGGTCGTGCGCTCGATACACCTCGCCCATACCGCCACTGCCAATCAGGGCTGAAACTTCGTAGGTGCCGATGCGATTGCCAGGCGCAATCGCCATGGGGACTCTAGGTTCGGAGCTTTCGACTGTGATGGTGCATCATGTCATGAATCCGCCGCCGGCTCTTCGGGAACGCGAGCGCCAGCGGGAGAGAGCGCTATCAGGACCGCGCGGCAGTGCGTAGTGGGAAGGTTCGGATCCAGATGCGCGTGGCGGTGACCGCGACGATCACCGCCCGCCTCTCGTGATGACGACGTGCGACGGCTAGATGCCGGCCGAGGTTTTCGCCGGCGCCATGATCTCCTTGAACGCGGCCATGAACTTGTCCATCTCGGCCTGCGTACCGACCGACACACGCAGATGCTGCGTCATCGGAGGGAACGGTCGACCGACCAGCACGTCGCGTTTCTGGAATTCGGGCGCAACGTCGCTCACCTCACGCTTGAGACCCACCATGAAGAAGTTGGCCTCTGACGGCAGCACCTCGTAGCCAAGGGCCTTCAGCTTCGCGATCGTGTCGTCGCGGATCTGCTTGTTCAGTGCCTTGGTCTTCGCCTGTCCGGCCGTGTCCTTCAGCGACGCGGCGCCACCGAACTTCACGGTGATCGACTGGCTGCCGGTCGTGAATGTACGGACTTTCCGAATGAGCTCGGCCGGGGCGATGCCATAGCCCAGGCGCATGGCTGCAAGCGCTGCGATTTTGGAGAACGTTCGGCAGACAATGACGGGCCGTCCCTCGATCACGTACTTGATGGATGACTCGTAATCCGAACTGTCGACGAAGTGGTGGTACGCCTCGTCGATCAGCACCGGCATGTCTTTCGGGATGCCGTCGAGCAGCTGTTTGATTTGCTCCTTCGGGACGATCATCCCGGTCGGGTTGTTTGGGTTGACGATGTAGATGAACCCGATTTCCGGCGCGCGTTTGTTTGCGATGTCGACAATCGCAGGGATGTTCTGCGTGTAGTCCTTATTCAGCGGCACCCTGATCGTTTCCCTGCCGATCTGCGACGCCTTCGAGTACGGATCGTTGTAAGTGGGGTTGACGCCCAGAACTTTCTTTTTCGGATCGCCGATCAGCAGCGCGATCGTGATGGAACTCAGTAGCTCGCCGGACCCGCAGCCGAGAATGATGTTTTCCGCTTTCACTCCATGGAGGTCTTGAAGGGCCTGGTTCAACCCGCCGTCCGGCGCGCCGTAGCGGTTCGCCCATTCCCACGCTTTAGGATCCTCCATCGCCGTCCTGACGACGGGCGGAATACCGTACGGATTCTCGTTGTTGTTGATCTTGGCGACCTTGGAGAGATCCACGGCCGGTCGCGGGCCGCGGGCGCCCCCCGGTCCCCCGACTCGGCCCTGCTGCTGGGCGAAGAGATCCACGTCCGGGGCGACACCGACGTAACCGAGCGCGGCGGCGATGCCTCCGACGAAACTGCGCCGTGAAACGGCCATACAACCTCCGTCAGGAAACCGAAACAACTCCGCGGGTATTCTAGACCCTACATTATCGTCCTGGGATCATGATGTGAGCGGTTGAGGTGCCGGCGTTCATGATCCACGCCCCGTTCTCGCGCCGCTGCTCGGGTAAGCCGAGCGACGCCTGGGTCGCACCGGGGACGGCAATCGTCACTTCGTGTGCAGAGAGGTGATCGCGATCCGCGCCGGACAGGTGATACCAGACGCTGCCGAACTCGGGTTTCGCGCGCGTGCCGTTCTGTTCCATCTCTTTGAGCATCGCCTCGGACTTCGCGCGGTCGCCGGTCGATTCCGCTTTCAGGTTCTGCGCTTCACGCGGCAGGTTGCCCATGCTGGTGCACTGCACCGCGAACGGCTGCTGCTGCGGCATGCCGGAGCGGTCGTAGCAGACTAGACCGTTCGTACCCTTCCGCAGCGTGTCGTAGGTAAAGTCGGCCTTCCATTTGATGACGGTGGTCTGGTTCCGCAGACCTTCGGGCAACGCCAGCAGCGTTTTATCGACGTCAGCCTGCGATACGCCGGCCTCGAGCGGCGCGGGTGGGAGTGGCGGCGCGCCGCGACGACCCTGCGCGAACATGCCAATCGACAGAGCCAGGGTGACGAGCACAACCGGGACGATACGTTTCATGGATCACCTCCCGCCGCGCATTCTACGCTTGGTCTACACTTCTCCGCATGAGAATCGCCGTTGGAATCGCGCTGCTCGCCGCAGTGATGCTGCGAGCGGTGAACGCCGCAGCCCCGGCGCCGACTGCGTGCGAATCGCTCGCGCAGCTGATTGTAACGAACGGTCGCGTGCTGTCGGCCGAGTCGGTGCCGGCCGGCGCCTTCACCCCTCCGAACACGGCCAATGCGAATGGCGCCGCGGCGTTCAAGAGGTTGCCGGCATTCTGTCGCGTGACGCTGAAGCTGACTCCCTCCAGCGATTCCGACATCCGCGTCGAAGTGTGGTTGCCGCAGACTGGATGGAATCGCAAGCTACAGTCGTCCGGCAACGGCGGCTTAGGGGGAACGATTCCCTATCCGGCGCTTGCGGCATCGGTAAAAGCGGGATATGCGGCCGCCGGGACCGACACCGGCCACGTCGGCGGCAACGCCGATTTCGTCGCCGGCCATCCCGAGAAACTCGTGGACTTCGGATATCGAGCGGTTCACGAGATGACGGTTGCCGCCAAAACGGTGGCCGCGGCGCACTACGACGGGCGTCTTACGCACGCGTATTTCAACTCGTGCTCGACCGGTGGACGCCAGGCGCTCGTTGAAGCGCAGCGCTATCCCGAAGATTTCGATGGCATCGCCGCGGGCGATCCCTCGTGGGACCAGATGCGGCTCTATGCTGCACGGGTCTGGCTGAACACCTACGTCAATCGCACGCCGTCAGCAGTGATTCCTCCGAGTAAGTATCCGATGATCCACGACGCCGTCCTCAGGAAGTGCGACGCCGTTGACGGTGTGAAGGACGGCGTCATCGAAGACCCGACGAAGTGTGGCTTCGACTTCTCGACGCTGTCGTCACCGTCGTGCGGTGGAGATGCGGGTGCCGATTGCCTGACCAAGGATCAGGTCGAGACCGCGAACGCGATGACGCGTCCGATCCGCGATCCGAAGAGCGGCGCGGTACTGCATCCTGGTCGCTACTATCCAGGATCCGAACTCGGATGGGGCGGGGTGGCAGGGCCGTCGCCGTCCGGCGAATCGCACGAAGGCATGCGGAAGATCGTCTTCACACCCGACTGGGACTACCACACGATCAAACTGCCGGACGATATGGAGCGTGCAGTCAAAGCGGACAACGGGCTACTCTACGGCGGCGATCCGGATCTCTCACGGTTCTTCAAGCGAGGCGGAAAGCTGCTGATCTACCACGGCTGGGCCGATCCGCTGGTCTCGCCGGACACCAGCCTGTTGATGTTCGAACGGATCAACAGCGCGGTCGGATCGGCGGCTGCGAATTCGCTCGCGCTGTTCATGGTGCCGGGGATGGGCCACTGCCAGGGCGGTCCGGGCACCGACGTGTTCGACAAAGTTGCCGCGATCGATCAGTGGGTCGAAACAGGGAAGAAGCCGCAGTCGATCGAAGCCGCGCATTTCACCGCCGGCATCGTCGATCGGACGCGTCCGTTGTGTGCCTATCCGACGACGGCGCACTACAAGGGCAGCGGCAGCACGGATGACGCGAACAATTTTCGGTGTGAGTAGGTCTGCCTGCTACTCGGTTCGGAGCGCGGTTATCGGGTCCACCTGCACGGCGCGTCGTGCCGGCAGGTATGACGCGATCAACGCCAGACCCAGCATCGCGATCACGGCAATCGCGATGGGGACGAGCGGGTTCACCGGCAGGATCATCGGCGCCTCGACTTGAGTCGCAGCTACCGTCGCGAGCAGGTTGACCGCGTAGCGCTTCATCCAGAGCGCCGTCGGTACGCCGACGATGAGGCCAACCGAGACGAGGCCGAAGGCGCTCGCCAACACCATCCCGATCACGTCACGGCCGGTTGCACCAATCGCGATACGGAGACCGATCTCCTTCAGACGCCGCGTGACGGTGTAGGCCAGGAGTCCATACAACCCGATCGCCACAAGCATTGCCGCGAGTACGCCGAACAGCGCCGACAGCATCGCGATCAGTCGCTCGGGCAGAATTGATGCGTCCACCTGCTCGGCCAGCGTCGTCATCGTGGCGATCGGCACGTTCTGGAGCGTATCGTGGACGACGCTTCGCACCAGGGGAACGACGGTTGTTGGCGGCAGATCGGTGCGCAACACGAAGATCCAGGGCCCACTGCCCTGAAATGCGTTCATGTAGATCGTCCGCGGCGGCGTTTCGTGGAGATCCCAATACTTCGCGTCGCCGACGACACCGACGATTGCGAGCGGTCTGGCCTGACCTTCGATCGTGAACGTCTGTCCCAACGGACTCTGCGTGCCAAAGTAGTAGCGCGCCATCGCCTGATTCACAATCGCTACGCGCGGGCCTCCGTCATCGTCTGGGGCGAAGTCGCGGCCGACGATGAACGGGGTGCCGAGCGTCGCGAAATATCTGGCCGCGACGTTGTTCAACGTGACGCGGCGCCGGTCGTCGGGATTCTCCGTGAAGCCGTTTACCGTGATGAATCGACTGCCGGCCGCGCCGGAAATCGGCGTCATGGCAGCAAGCGTGGCCGAGCGAACGCCGGCGATTGACGTCAGCCGCTCGAGCACTTGCCGACTCAGCGGCCCGATCTGCGCTGGTGCGTAGCCACCACGCGACCAATCGAGCCTGACCTGCAAAATCGAATCGGTCTGGAAACCGAGTCCGACGGTTCGGAGCGCGGTCAGATGGCGGACAAACAGCGCCGCCGCGCTCAAAAGTATGACCGAGAGTGCAACCTGCGCGACTACCAGGGCCTGACCGAAACGTCTCCAGCTTCGCGTCTCTCCAGCCCCGCCAATTTCGCGGAGCGACGACGAAGGAGCGGAAACCAAGGCGTGCCACGCCGGTGCAAGTCCAAACAGGATGCCTGTGGCAACGGCGGCTCCCGCGGCGAAGAGCAGCACACCAAGGTCGAGGTGGACTGGAATCTGAAGCGGCTGCGGCATGCCGACCGGCGACCGCCCGGATCCGATGATCTTCACCATCGCGTGGGCACCGAAATAGGCCAGCAGCACGCCACATCCACCACCCAGGGTCGCGAGCAGCAGCGATTCGGTGAGCACTTGCCGGATGATGCGAAGGCGCCCCGCCCCCAGCGCGACGCGCATCGCCATTTCGCGGCGGCGGGCGGCGCTGCGCGCGAGCAGCATGCTGGCGACGTTGACACAGGCGAGCAGCAGCAGCACACCGACGGCCGCCAACATCAGCAGCAGCGAACTGGCAAACCGATCACGCAGGATCGAGAGGCCCGCGCCGGCCGGCTCGACGTCCATCGTGACGCTGCGCCATTGCACGTCGTGGCCGCGCGCCTCGTACTCGGCGAGACGCTGTCGATCCAGGACGCGCATCTCGGCGGCCGCCTGCTCGCGGGTGACGCCGTTCTTCAAGCGCCCCACGACCGTGACGAGCGCCGACCCGTCGAGGAGGCGACTCGGTTTCTGCAGAAGCGGCTCGATGGCCATCGGCATCCAAAGCGGCGGATTCATACCGAGCTGCAGCCCGAAAAATTCACGCCGCGTCACGCCGATGATCGTGATGGGCAGGTTGTCGACGACCAGCCGTTTGCCCAGCACAGTCGGATCGAGGTTGAAACGACTCTGCCAGTAGGACCAACTGATCACCGCCACCGTCGCGGGCGACGATCCGATCTGACTATCCGCGGGACCGATTAGCCGTCCGAGTGCAGGCTGCAGACCGAGCGCCTCGAAAAAATTGCCACTCACATACATGCCGTCAGTGACTTCAGGACCGTTGGTCGGGCCGGTCACCTGAAAGCGTCCGGGCTCGGACGACACCGCGACCAAATCGGAAAACACGTGATTCTGGTCTCGGAAGCGCTCATAGTGTTTCCACGGATACATGTTGAGGCGCGGATCGCGTGGATACTTGAAAAGCAATTCAACGAGTTGCTCGGGCTGCCGCACCGGCAGGGAGCGCAGCATCAACGTGTCAACGAGACTGAAAATTGCGGTGTTCGCCCCGATGCCCAAGGCAAGCGTGATGATGATGACCGCGCTGAAACCGGGATTCCGGGAACAGATCCTCAACGCATAGCGAAGGTCTCTTCCGAGATCGTCGAGCCAGGCGCCGGAGCGAGACGCGCGCACAGCGCAATCATCCTCCGACGATTTGACCGGGGCAAGGCCCGGAGGCTGGAGGCCTTCAGAACGCGAAGACCACGCCGGCACTTCCTCGCCAGAAGCCCAGCTTCTCGCTCTCGAAGATTCCGAGCGTGAGGTCTTCGAACGTCTGAATGTGGCGGATGTCGCCGCGGATGCCGAACCCGTGCGTGAAGAAGATATTGAGGCCACCGCCGAAGTCGTAGCCGAGCGCGTTCTTCGTCACATTCAATGCGGACGTGTCGAGCGAGGCATGCGGACGAACCAGGCCGATCCCGAACAGCCCGTACGGTCGAATCGGGCCTGCCGGCACGATAACGAGCAGGCTGCTCATGACGGTCAAGACCGAATTGTTTGTATTTGGCGTATCGCCGAAGAAATTTTTCGCGTAGCCGATTTCGGCTTCGAATCCGAGAACCCCGTTCGCTTTGCCGAGTGCCACGCCCCAGTTCATACGCCTGTCGTCGCAATTGGTCAGGCTCTGACAGACGGCGGCGACGTCACCTCCATAGCTGAAGCCCAGGAACGGTGAAATGAACCCCCCCTGCGCCCGCGCGGGGACGACGCTCAGTGCCAGGAAGGTCAACGCGATCGCAACGGATGAGCGAGACAGCATAGTTCTCCTGTGCCGGGGTGCCCGGCTTACGAAGTGTTATCGGCTCGAACGCCACCGGGATTCATAGGCCTTCAAGCCCCCGACGTCTGTGGGTTGCTGACCTCGAGGCATCCCTCGATTGAACTGGCTCTGTCACTCGTAACGCAGGGCAGCCGCGGCTTGACGACAGATTTCGTGCGTTTCGATCCTATTCGTGTGAACGCATCCTCAGGATAACGCGGGTAGCGGCGGCTGAGGTCACCGCGCTCTGCTTCCTCGGCGGTTTATCTGATTCTATGGGCGACCCCAACCGTGGCGGACAGCTCTTCACCGATCGTGTCGAGTATCCGCTCCCAAAGCAGACAGGCGTGCGGGACTACGTGTTCTACCTCATCGACGACAAGAAATTTGCTGAGGGTGCGCGGAAGTTTCACGCCAAGTTCTATACGAATCACGTCAAGGCAGACGTGAAGAGCCTCGAGGCCGTGATCGCCTCACTGGCGGCGCAGGTCGACGCCGGCATCACACACATCCGCGAAGTCGTCATCGTCGCCCACGGCAACCCGCTCGGCCTGCTCTCGCCGGTCGTCAGCGGGGTGACGAAGACGAATCTGAAGGAGTTCAAGTACATCACGGCCTTCGCCCTGGCGTTGCTGCAGAACGATCTGCGAGCGGGGAAGTTCCAGGCCTTCCAGCGCAATCGCCAGAAGGTCGTCTCTCATCTTGGTGACGATTCCTGGATCACTGTTCGCGCCTGCAACTTCGGTCGATCGCAGGAGGCGATGTACGCCCTGTACTCGTTCTTCGGTGGCCGGGCGAATGTCTACGCGCCGATGCTCTATCAGTTTTTCGGCAGTCCGCCGATCACGTTCGGCATGCGCATCGACAACCGACTGCACGCGCACGAGCACCTGGTCAAGCAGCACTTCTTTCCGCGGGACGTGCACACCCTCGACCGCAAGGACGCGATCGTGACCGCCCTGCTCGATCCCGGCACGTTCACGGAGCCGTTCGCGATCGCATCGAGACCCCTCGACGACACGGCTCCCGATCAATCGAAGGCCTACCAGCAGCTGATCGAGCAGCTGAACACCCGGACCGTCAGTGCCGCACTCACGCAGGCGTTCGCCGAGCACGACTTCACCCTGACCCCGCGTCCGAAGGTGACCGTCGTGACGTGGAGCACCAACTGGCAGGTCACGGACGAGTACCCGCACGAGGGCACCACCTACGAGATTCAGTACACGGTGTACGAGCGGCTCGAAGGTGCCAGCTCGAACCGGCAGAAGGCGACGCTTTACGCAGCCGCACAACTGACCGGAAAGGTCAGCGGGAGTGCGTCGCTTCCGATCCAGGTGTTTCTGTCAAGTGAGGAGAACGCGCTCCTCGCGGGTAAGGAGCTCACGCTGGCGCAGTACGCCGAAATCCCCAATGCGCAGGCCGAGAACCGCACTAAGTTCGATGCGGTGCTGCAGACGCTGAAGCAGAACGCGTGGACGAACGGCGATGGAACGGTCGACATCAAAGCCGAGCTGGATAAGGAGAAAGGAATCAAGCTGAGCGAACAGGCAGTGCTTCGGCAGGTGCCGGCGACGGGTCCTGCAATCGCATGGAGCATCGTCGACGGCAAGCAGCTTTTCAAAATTCTGCTCCAGCACCCGCTCACCTCGGACGGATACGCCGCGCACACGATCGCTGTGTACGACGACTACGCGAACGATAACGAGCGAGAACGGAACGACTACCTGCGGCTCGCGTACCTGGGTTGCGATCCGGATTCGCCTGGCCCGGAGCTGGCTGCGTATCTCGATCGCTTCTCAATCGACGATCTGGTGAGCATCCTGGAGTACCTGCGGTCGCCCTTCAAACCGGGGTATGGCTTCTATCTGCAGCACGTGCAGCAGGCACTCTGTCGCCGGAAGGGGTTTCGCACCTGGCTGCAACAGCACTCGCCGATCGATCCCGACGCAGTCGTGCCCAACGACCCGTACCTCGCTCTCTCCTTGTCCGAGGGGGACGACTATCGCGCGCTTTCGTACGTGTTCGACTTCAACAAGGTGTGGGCTGAGGTGAAGTCGTCGAATCCGACGACCTGGCAGCTGCAGACCGACTTGTTCGACGAAGAGGATCTCGCGGGCAAGCTGCAGATCCCTGACGAAGCGATCATCGCTCGGACCGAGATGCCGGATCTGGATCCGGATTCCCCGGGCGCGGATATCGAGGATCTGCGCGCGCTCGAGAAGGCCGGCTTCGAGAAGTTCTTTTCCGCCGACAAGACCGTCATCGAGCGGGTGCCGGACAGCAGCCCCTCGTCGAGCTGCGCCGAGTTCGAAGCGATCGTCGCGAAGTGGCAGGAGGTGAAGGACCTCGAGCCCGAGGGGATGCGTGAAGCGCTCGAGCGCGAGAAGCTGCCGGACGGGAAGAGCTACTTCGACGTTCTCAAAGGCCTCAAGACGTATGTGAAGGCGTGGTTCAAGATCGCCGACGACCTGAAGATCCCCGGGATCGACTGGGTCGTGATGAGCAAGAAGGACCTGGCAAAGCTCATTCTCAAGAAGGTTCCGTTCTTCTATCGGATTGCCTCGCTGCAAGCCATCCTCGAAATCGAGTTTGTCTTCACCATTCCGTTTGCGATGTGGATGGACGTCGTGGAAGCGCAGCAGCAGATGCGCGACATCTGGTACACGGTCGGCCGGATCACGGTGATCCGACAGTGGCTCCGGCGTCTCATCGATCTGACGTACCTGAAGGAGAACGACTTCCCGAGTCAGATCGTCATCGACGTCACGACATCTCTCGGGACCGATGTCTACTACCTCAGTCGCTACAAATGGGAGGCGTTCGAGGAGGGCAACATTCCGAATCCGTTCATCCCCGCACCTGATCGCTTCAAGGACGGCTTCGACGATCAGGCGGCTGCCATGGATCGTCTGGGCGACGAGATCCTGCGCGTTGCTGACGAGTCCGTCGGCGATCTGATGCGGGAATCCGACTTGGACGCGTGCAAGCTCGAGGTGCTGCGGAAGGCCGGCGTCTTCGACGTCAAGCAGCTCAAGGCGCTCGTGATCCGCGAGCTCGCGCGGCAGCTCCTCGACAAGCTGCCGAAGATCTGAGGAGCCGATGGCGTCGATGACGAGTCAGCTTGCCGCACTGATCCTGCCGCTGCGGAGCCTCTTCGCGCCGCTGTTGGATCGGATCTCCACCCTCGAGTCGCTGGAGTATCTATTCTACCGCTACGGCTGGCGCCTCACACTCGAAGAGACCGCGTTCGCCACGATCTCGGACGGACTGCGAGCGAAGACTGCGCTGGAGGAGCTGTTCGCCGTCATCGAACCGCTGCAGCAGAAGCTCGACGGCGACTCGGATCTGAGCCCTGAAGACGTCGCGTCGCTGGCGCGCGCGCTCGACGCGGTGGTTCAGGCGATCAGCGACTTCACCGTCGCCGCGATGGGTGGCTTGCCGGCGCCGCTCGATGACGATGCCTTCTGGCAGAGCATCGCCGAGCACCTTTTCGACGATCTGCTCGAAGAGTACCTGCGCATCTACCACCCTGTGTACTACCTGGTCCTGCACGCCGCCGGCGTGATCGACTACCGTCCAACCGCTCCGGACGGTCCGTTCAGGCGTCCCTACATGCGCATCACGTTCGACTGGCGACGAATCGGCGACCTTGTCGACGATCCGGCGGGTGCGCTGAAGAAGACCTATCAGTGGGGAGTGCCCGGCAAGCCGTTCGATCACGCGCGCGCGCTGGACGTGCTGGAGCGCGTGTTGCGCGCAGCGCATCTGCCGGCCGATCGGCGTCTGCCCGGCCTCGACGTTGCGTCGCTGCCGTCGACTTCGCCGTATCGCATCCAGGCGAATGCGGACGCGCTGAAGACGACGCTGTTGTACGGCGTTCTCGCTCGCGACCGTGTCGTCTACGAGCTCGGGCTGCAGTTCCTCGTGGCCGCGAAAGCCGGAGAGCCGATCCCGTCGGGTGTCATTCTCAATCCGGTGGTTCGCGGCGGCGCCGAAGGCAGCATCCCATTCGGCGACCTCGCGCTCAAGTGGAAAGCGGCGCTGAGCGTTGGCGACGTTCTCGGGGTGGCGGTCTTCCCCGACAAGGTCGATCTCGCGGGCGGTCAAGCCGCGGTCGGCGCCAGCGTCGAGCTCGTCGACCCGCGAACGACGCCGTCGTACGTTTTCGGCACGCCGCGTACGTCGAGGCTCGAAGTCGTCAATCCATCCGTGCGGCTGTCGGTCGAAGGCGAATCCGTCGATCCGGAAGTCCGCCTCCGCGCTGGTGCAGGCGCCGCGAACGGCCAACCAGGAGCGCGTCTCGTCGTCCCGATGGACGATGCGGACAGCTTCGTCAAGGAGACGGTCAGGAAGGACAGGCTGGATCTGTCCTTCTCGCCCGAGGTCATCTGGTCCAGCCGCACGGGCCTGACGTTCAACGGAGGCGCGAGCCTCGACGTCGACGTCCCGCTGAGCACCTCGTTCGGCGGCTTGCGGATCCACGATCTCCGGTTCAGGCTTGGGCGCAAAGGCACGAACGCGAGCGACGACCCGGCCTTCGAGCTCGAAGCGTCCACAGGGTTGGATCTTCAGCTTGGTCCGGTGCTGGCGAGCGTCGATCGGATCGGCGTGCTGGTCGGTTTCGACTTCGCCGCCGAGAAGAAGAACCTCGGCTTCGCCGATCTCTCGTTCGGCTTCAAGCCGCCCTCCGGCGTAGGCATCGCCGTTGACGCGCCGGCGGTGAGTGGCGGCGGCTATCTCTTCCTCGACCCCGACAAGGGCCAGTACGCCGGCATCGTGCGACTGAGTGTCGAGGGCGGCATCACGGTTACGGCGATCGGGCTGATCACCACGCGACTCCCGAGCGGTGCGCCAGGCTTTTCGTTCCTCGTCATCATCACGGCCGACGATTTCCAGCCGATTCCGATCGGCCTCGGCTTTTCGCTCACCGGTATCGGCGGCATCGTCGCGGTCAATCGCACCTGCAACGAAGAGTTCCTTCGCGACGGGCTGAAGAACCAGACGCTCAACGACGTTCTCTTCCCGTCGGATCCGATCCGCAACGCGGCGCACATCCTGGCCACGTTCGACAGCGCCTTTCCCGCCCGCGACGGCAGCTACCTCTTCGGCCCGGTCGTG
>Ga0207659_10000854_pt1 | contig 18070 bp, 17 predicted proteins | sample KBSM43metaG_FD_184330 | JGI IMG/M metagenome (GOLD analysis project Ga0207659, IMG submission 184330) | Miscanthus rhizosphere microbial communities from Kellogg Biological Station, Michigan, USA - KBS M4-3 metaG (SPAdes) (version 2) | ecosystem: Host-associated > Plants > Roots > Rhizosphere >...
GTGTACATCGACACCGATCGCGGCACCATCCAGGTCGAGCTGGCGATGCTTGACGCGCCGCTGACCGTCGACAGTTTCATTACGCTGGCGCGCAAGGGCTACTTCAACGGGCTCAGCATTCATCGCGTGGTGCCGAACTTCGTCGTCCAGGATGGCGATCCACGAGGCGACGGCGAAGGCGGGCCGGGCTATACCATCCGCGACGAGTTGAACCAGCGGTCGTATCTGCGCGGCACGATCGGCATGGCGCTCGATTGGCGCGACACTGGCGGGAGCCAATTCTTCATCACGCACTCACCGCAACCGCATCTCGACGCGAAGTACACCGTCTTCGGCCGCGTCGTCGCGGGCATGGACGTGGTCGACAAGATTCAGCAGTGGGATGTGATTCGGCGGATCCGGGTGTGGGACGGACAGCAAATGACGCACGAGCGGTAAGGCAGGATGTTGAAAGGGGGGCCGCGGTGGCCCCCCTTTTTCTTGTACGGGAGAGGTCGGTTACCGTTTCTTGCCGGCCTTCTTCTTCCCGCCCTTGGCTTTCTTCGCCATTGTGTCTTATCCCCCCCTTCAGTTGGGATCGTTCCGAGAACGCTCTCGGCCCCGCGATGGCTGCCGCCTGGCACGCACATCCGGAACCGGCGCTCTCAGGCATCAGCGTCGAACATCAGCCCAACGTGTGGGCTCATGTGGATCGCCTCATACCAGATGTAGATTATGGACGAGAAATTCCGAGTGTCAAGCACAAACGCGTGCTTTTTGTCAAAAATTTCTCACGCGATTCGTCGTCACATGCTGGTTCGTAGTTGCTGTTTTGCGGCGTGACGTTCGATCGCGAGCGCGATCAGGCGATCGAGCAACTGCGGGTACGACAGTCCACTCGCTTCCCACATCTTCGAGTACATGCTGATCGTCGTGAAGCCGGGGATGGTGTTCACTTCGTTGAGATACAGCACGCCAGTGTCGCGCGCGAGCAAAAAATCGACGCGCGCCATGCCGGCGCAGTCGATCGCCTTGAAGGCATCGATCGCCAGCGCGCGAATGTCGGAGGCTTGCTGCTCGCTGAGCTTCGCCGGCACTTCGGTGCGTGACCCTTCGTCGAGGTACTTCGCTTCGTAGTCGTAGAACTCGCGCGACGGGATCACTTCGCCCGGGGCTGACGCCTCGGGCTCGTCGTTGCCGAGCACCGCACACTCGATCTCGCGTGCGTTCGGCACGGCGGCCTCGACGACAATCTTGCGGTCGAACTGGGCGGCAAAGGTGATCGCCGCGCGCAGTTCGACGGAGTGCTTCGCCTTCGAAATCCCGACGCTGGAGCCAAGGTTCGCCGGCTTGACGAACACCGGAAAGCCGAGTCGCGAGGCGACGCGATGCATGATGGCGTGCTCGTCGCGCTGCCAGTCGTGCTTGAGCACGACCTCGTAATCGCAGATCGATAAACCCTTCGCGGCGAACACCAGCTTCATCGCGGCTTTGTCCATGCCAACCGCGGAAGCGAGCACGCCAGCGCCGACATACGGCACGTTTGCCAGTTCGAGCAGGCCCTGAACCGTCCCGTCCTCGCCGTAAGGTCCGTGCAAGACTGGAAACACGACGTCGAGATCGACGCCGGAAATCAACGTCTGCGTCGCCGGCCTGGCGGCAAGCTGGATGTCTTTCGCCGATGGTTCGTCGACCTGCTTCGCTTGAATGACGTCGGCGGCCTTCATCACTTTCGGCGCCCGATCGGGCAGCGCCCAGCGGCCGTCCTTTTCGATGCGAATCGGCACTGCTTCGTACTTGTCGGGATCGAGGTTCTGAAAAACCGCGGCAGCCGACGCCAGCGATACTTCGTGCTCGCCCGATCGACCGCCGTAAATCACGCCAACGCGAGTTTTCTTCACAGGATTCACCGAGTACTATTCTGTTCGTGTCGATTCCGTGCGACGCCCCGAATTGTAATCCCTCACAGGCATGACGGCGTTCGCCTTCCGCATCACACATACCGACGGCGACGCGCGTTGCGGCGTGCTGTCGACGCCGCATGGCGATGTTCAGACACCGGCGTTCATGCCGGTCGGCACGCATGGCGCGGTCAAGGGCGTGACCGGGCGCGATCTCGAATCGCTCGGCGCCGAAATTCTGCTCAGCAACACCTACCACCTGTACCTGAGGCCCGGCGACGGTTTGATCGCGCGTCGTGGCGGTCTGCATCGGTTCATGCACTGGAACAAGCCGATCCTGACCGACAGCGGCGGCTACCAGGTGTTCAGCCTGTCGGAACGACGAACGATCAATGAGGAAGGCGCGCGGTTTCGTTCGCATCTCGACGGCTCGGCGCATTTGCTGACACCCGAAAAAGCCGCCGACATTCAGGCGCAGCTCGGATCCGACATCTCCATGGTGCTGGACGAATGCCTCGCCCATCCCGACGATCCGCGGGCCGCCCGCGAATCGATGGAGCGCACACTGCGGTGGGCTGCACGAGCGCGGCAACGGTTTTTGGCGATTGCCGAGGGCGGCGTGCCCGACGTGGTCGTCACCAACCCGGGGCAGGCACAGTTTGGGATCGTGCAGGGGAGCGTGTTCAAGGATCTACGCGTCGAAAGCGCCCGCCGGACCGTCGAGGTCGGATTCGAGTCGTACGCGATCGGTGGCTTGAGCGTCGGCGAGCCGGCCCACGTCATGTACGAAGTCGTCGGCCACACGACTCCGCATTTACCCGCCGACCGGCCCCGCTACCTGATGGGCACTGGCACACCCGAGGATCTGGTGGAATCGGTTGCGCGGGGCGTGGACTTGTTCGATTGCGTCCTCCCCACGCGCAACGCGCGAAACGGTCAGCTATTTACCAGCGAGGGCCGTATCAATATCAAGAACGCCCGTTATGCCGAAGACGACGGTCCGCTCGACCCGGCTTGCAGCTGCTACACCTGTCGGACGTATTCCCGGGCCTACTTGCGGCATCTGTTCGCCGCCGGCGAGATCGGTGCATCGACCCTTAACACGTTGCATAATTTACACTTTTACCTTGACACCCTCCGCCGTATCAGAGAGGCTATAGTGTTTGGGCGGTTTGAAAGTTTCAGAGTAGGTTATGTTGGACGGCGCCAGTAGCTCCCTTATACAAATCGTTCCGTTCGTTCTGATCCTGGGGATCTTCTATTTCATCATTCTGCTGCCCACCCGGCGGAAGCAGCAGAAGGTGCAGGAGTTCCTGGAGAGCCTGAAGGAGAACGACAAAGTCATCACGACGGGCGGGATTTACGGGCAAATCGCCAAGATCAACGGCGATCGCGTGTCACTGCAGGTCGCCGACAAGGTGCGCATCGAAGTATCGCGGGCGGCAATCGGCGGACTGCAAGGGCAGCCGCCGGTCGTGGAATCGCAACAGTCTTAAGCAGGTAGCGGAACATGTCGTCAAACGTTCGGTGGAAGTTCATCACGATCCTCGCCGTCTTCATCATTTTTGGAGGCGTCGGCGTTTACCCGATCGCGGCGCAGCGCTACCACCTGCCGGCCCCTTCCTGGCTGCTCGAGAAGCAGCTCAAGCTTGGGTTGGACCTGAAAGGCGGCGTCCACCTGGTGTTGCGCGTCCAGACGGACGATGCGCTGAAGAGCGAGACGCAGACCGAGATGGAGCGGGTGCGTGAAGAGCTGACGAACCGGAAGATTCCGTTTACCAACGTCACGCTGGTGTCGCCGACCCAGTTTCGTGTCGAAGGCATTCCGCAGGACCAGGACGCGACGTTCCGTTCCGCGATGCAGGAAACGATTACGAATTTTGACCGCGGCTCGGGGGCGAGTGGGAACTATCCATTCACGATGAAACCGAATATCGCGGTGAACCTGCGCGATGAATCGGTGGTGCAGGCGCGGCAGACGATCGAGCGGCGGGTCAACGAACTGGGCGTCGCCGAGCCGCAGATCGCGCAGCAGGGTGCCAACGGCGACCAGATCATGGTGCAGCTGCCGGGCGTCAGCGATGTCGAGCGCGCGAAGGGCATCATCCAGTCCACCGGCAAGCTCGATCTCAAGATCGTCGAGCAGGGACCGTCGCCGACGCGCGAGTCGCTGCTCGTCAACGGTCAAGTGCCGTCGGGCATGGAAATCGTCCCCGGCTCCAGCGGCTCGGCAGGCGATTCCGGTACGTCCTTCTACATGGTGCGCGCCGCGGCGGCGGTGACGGGCCGCGACCTCCGGACCGCGCGGCCGTCGCTCGACGAAAACAACCAGCCGGCGGTCAGCTTCTCCTTGAACTCCGACGGTGGCCGCCGTTTCGGCAAAGTCACCGGCGAGAACATCGGACGGCAACTGGCGATCGTCCTCGACGGGCGCGTGCAATCGGCGCCGCGAATCGACGGCCGCATCAACACCGACGGCCGCATCTACGGCAGCTTCACGCAGCAGGAAGCGGCCGACCTCGCTCTGATCCTGCGCTCCGGCTCGTTGTCGGCCGGCCTGACGTATCTCGAAGAGCAGGTGATCGGCCCGACTCTCGGTGCCGACTCGATCCGCTCCGGCGTGATCGCCTCGATGATTGGCCTGATTTCGATCATCGTCTTCATGCTGATCTATTACAAGCTGTCGGGCGTCAACGCGGTGGTGGCGCTGGTTGCGAACCTGGTGATCCTGCTCGGGCTGATGGCTTACATCGGCGCGGTGATGACGCTGCCCGGCATCGCCGGCTTCGTGCTGACGATGGGCATCGGCGTCGACTCGAACGTGCTGATCTTCGAGCGGATCAAGGAAGAACTGGAAGCGCAGCGCGGGGTCCGCGCTGCGATCAACGCCGGCTTCGGCCGCGTGTTCTGGACGCTGTTCGATACCCACATCGCGGCGCTGATCTCGGTGGCATTTCTTTTCCAGTTCGGCACCGGCCCGATTCGCGGCTTTGCCGTGACGCTGTTCTACGGACTGATGTCGAACCTGTTTACCTCGATCTTTGTCTCGAAGACGCTGTTTGAACTGGTGCTGGGCAACCGCCAGCAGCCGCAGACCGCGACCCTGAGCATCTAGTCATGCACATTTTCAAGAATACGAATTTCGATTTTCTCAAGTGGCGCCTCCACGCGATCGCGCTGTCGTGGCTGATCATCATTGCCGGCGGCTGGGTCTTTTTCACCCGAGGGATCCCGCTCGGCATCGAATTCGCCGGCGGCACGTCGGTGCTCGAAACCTTCGAGCGGCCGGTCTCGATTCAGCAGGTCCGTCAGGCGATCGACAAGGGGTTCCCGGGCGGCGGCAGCGAGGCCGTGATCAACTCGTTCGGCGACGCGGCGAAGAATCAGGTGATGATTCGCGTGCCAACCGTCGGCGCGGAGTCGGGCGATGCGCTCAGTTCGACGGCGTCGCAGGTCGAGCAGGCGTTGCGGCAGGCCAACCTGCCACCGTTCAAGCGTGAAGGAACGCAGATTGTCGGTCCGGCGGTCGGCCAGGAGCTGCGCGGCAAGGCCTTGCTGGCGACGGTGTTTTCACTGATCGGCATCCTCGCTTATATCGGTTTCCGCTTCCAGTTCAGCTTCGGACTCGGCGCCGTCGTCGCGACCGTGCACGACCTGCTGATCACGCTGGCGTTCCTGGCGTTTTTCCGTTACGACATGACGCTCAACGTGATCGCGGCGATTCTGACGATCACCGGCTTCTCGACCAACGACACGATCGTGATCTTCGACCGGATTCGCGAGAACCTGCGGTCGATGCGGCGCGATTCGATGATGCACATCCTCAACGTGTCGATCAATCAAACGCTCGGCCGGACGATCATTACGTCGGGCACCGCCCTGCTGACCGCGCTGGCGCTGTTCTTCTTCGGCGGCGAAGTGTTGCACGGATTTGCCTTCACGATGATCATCGGTATCATCACCGGCACCTATTCGAGCGTCTTCATCGCCGCGGCGATCGTCAGCTTCTGGCGCGGCGACGCGCCGACCCGCGCCGCGGCGCACGCCCCGTCGTCGGTGGCGTCCGCGCCGCAGCAGCAGGTGCAGAGGAAGCAGAAGACTGCGAAAAAGGCGCGCGCTTCCTAAAGTCTGAAGTCACACTTCAGACTTGCCTCCAGCGATGCCACCATTAGCCCAGGCGGCTCTTCTCGGCATCGTCCAGGGGCTGACCGAGTTTCTGCCGATTTCATCGACCGCCCAGCTGCTGATTGTTGAAAAGCTGATCGGCTTCGATGATCCGGGCGGGCTGTTCACCGTGATGATCCAGCTGGGATCGATCCTCGCGGTGGTCTGGCTGTATCGCGCGAAGATTCTCGAGGTGCTTGCCGGCCTGCCGTCAGATCCCGAGGCGCGGCGATTCGCATTCAAGGTGATTCTCGCCACTGTTCCATCACTGGTCGCCGGCGCGTTGTTCTCGTCCTATGTGAAACGGGTGCTCTACACGACGCTGACCGTCGCCGCGGTGGCCTTCATCATCGGCGGCATCATCATGCTGATCGTCGAGCGCTTCCGGCCGGTTCCCGACGTGCAGACCGTCGACGAACTGCCGCTCGGCCGCGCGCTTGCGGTCGGCGCCTTTCAGGCGCTGGCGCTGATCCCCGGGGTGTCGCGTTCCGGCGGAACGATCGTCGCGGCAATGGCGATGAAAGTCGAACGCGCCGCCGCTGCGGAGTTCACATTTTTTCTCGCGATGCCGACGATGGCTGCGGCGTTCGCGCACGACCTGCTCGAATTGCGGCACGGTGTCGGGCCATCACGCGCCCCGGAAATCGCCGTCGGTTTTGTCATGGCGTTTCTCGGCGCGCTGCTCGTGGTCAAACCGTTTCTGAATTACGTCAGGCGCCGCGGCTTTGCGCCGTTTGCCTGGTACCGAATCGTTCTCGGCGCGATCCTCATCGCGACCGGCCTATGATCTCCTGGCTGCGGCGAAGCTTCATCACTGGCTTCTTCGTGGTCGTGCCGCTGTTCATCAGTGCGGCGGCGTTTATCTGGCTGTTCAACATCGTCGACGGCGCGACGACGCCGTTTTACGACCAGTTGATCGGCCGGCGCGTTCCCGGACTGGGCGTGGTGACCACGGCGGTGGTGGTGGTGGTGGTCGGCGCGTTCGCGCGCAACGTCATCGGCCGTCGCGTGCTGCAGCTGTTCGAGGCGATGCTGTTGCGGGTGCCGCTGTTCGGCAAAATCTATTCGCCGATCAGGCAGCTGGTGGCGGCGTTCAATCCCGACAGCGAGTCGGGCTTCAAACGCGTCGTGATGATCGCGAATCAGCACGGCGGCTACACGCTCGGGTTCCTGACGCGCGAGTTCACCGCCGATCGCGGCAGCGGTCCCGAGCTGCTGCTCGCGATCTTTGTGCCGACTAATAACCTCTATCTGGGCGACATCCTCATTTGCGAGCGCAGCCGGGCGATCTTTCCCGACATTTCAGTCGAAGACGGGATTCGCATCTTCCTCACAGGCGGCATGGCGCTGCCGCCCAAGGTACGTCTATAATTTGCGTTTTGTCCGGCTGAGGCTGGACGCTGCCGAGGATATTTATTGTGACCGTTGAGAGATTGGTGCGGCGAGCTGCCGTCGTTGTTGTGATTGTGGCCGGTCTGTTGGCCGTCGGGCGGCCGTTGCTCGCGGCAAGCCTCGATCAGCCAGCGGCGACTGGACAAACAACCGAGCGAGCGGCGGGCGGCGAGGCCAATCTGGTGCTGCCGGATCTGTCAACCGTGGATTTCCGCGGCGTCAACGGACGGACGCTGCTGATGAGCGGCCTGATCGTCTGCGTGTTCGGTCTCGGCTTCGGCGTGTTCGCACTGACGGGGCTGAAAAACCTGCCCGTCCACTCGTCGATGCGCGAGGTCTCGGAGCTGATTTACGCGACCTGCAAGACCTATCTGACGACGCAGGGGAAGTTCATTCTGATCCTCGAGATCTTCATCGGGGTCATCATGATCTTCTATTTCGGCGTCCTCAGCGCGATGGAGCCGTTCCGCGTCGCGATCATCCTGATCTTCAGCCTGATCGGCATTGCCGGCAGCTACGGCGTCGCGTGGTTCGGCATTCGCGTCAACACCTACGCGAACTCGCGGGCGGCGTTCGCCAGCCTCAGGGGAAAGCCGTTTCCGATTTACGCCATCCCGCTTCGCGCCGGCATGAGCATCGGCATGCTGCTGATCAGCGTCGAGCTGTTTCTGATGCTGTGCATTCTGCTCTTCATTCCGGCCACCCTGGCCGGGCCCTGTTTCATCGGTTTCGCAATCGGTGAATCGCTTGGCGCAGCCGCGCTGCGGATCGCCGGCGGCATCTTCACGAAGATCGCGGACATCGGGTCGGACCTGATGAAGATCGTCTTCAACATCAAGGAAGACGACGCGCGCAACCCCGGCGTCATCGCGGACTGCACCGGCGACAACGCCGGCGACTCGGTCGGTCCGAGCGCGGATGGATTCGAGACCTACGGCGTCACCGGCGTCGCGCTGATCACGTTCATCCTCGAAGCGGTGCGCGATCCCAGCGTGCAGGTCCAGCTGCTGGTCTGGCTGTTCGTCATGCGCATCATGATGATCGTCGCGAGCGGCCTGTCGTACTTCATCAACGAAGCGATCGCCAAGGCCCGCTACAGCACCGTCGACAAGATGAATTTCGAGGCGCCGCTGACGTCGCTGGTGTGGCTCACGTCGATCGTGTCGGTGGTGATCACCTATATCGTGTCGTACTTCCTGATTCCGGACCTCGGTGACGGCACGATCTGGTGGAAGCTTTCCACCATTATCACCTGCGGCACGCTGGCCGGCGCGATCATCCCCGAGGGTGTCAAAGTCTTTACGTCCACCGAGTCGAGTCACGTCAAGGAAGTCGTGACGTCGTCGCGGGAGGGCGGGGCGTCGCTGAACATTCTGTCGGGATTCGTCGCCGGCAACTTCAGCGCCTACTGGCTCGGGCTCAGCATCGTGTCGCTGATGGGGATCGCGTACTTGATCAGCAACCTGGGGCTGCAGAACCTGATGATCGCGCACGCGGTGTTCGCGTTCGGTCTCGTGGCGTTCGGCTTCCTCGGCATGGGTCCGGTGACAATCGCCGTCGATTCGTATGGGCCGGTGACCGACAACGCGCAGTCGGTGTTCGAGCTGTCAATAATCGAGGGCATTCCTGGAATCAAAGATCAGCTCAAGCGCGAATTTGGCTTCGACGTGAAGTTCGAACGCGCCAAGGAGCTGCTCGAGGAAAACGACGGCGCCGGCAACACGTTCAAGGCGACCGCCAAGCCGGTGCTGATCGGCACCGCGGTGGTCGGCGCGACGACGATGATTTTCTCGATTATCGTCGCGCTCACGAACAAGCTGACCACCGATCTCGACAAGCTGTCGCTGCTCCACCCGCCCTTCCTGCTGGGACTGATTACGGGAGGTGCGGTGATTTACTGGTTCACCGGCGCGTCGGCGCAAGCCGTCACTACCGGCGCGTACCGCGCCGTCGAGTTCATCAAGGCGAATATCAAGCTCGAGGGTGTCGAAAAAGCTTCAGTCGAAGACAGCAAGAAAGTGGTTGAGATCTGCACGAAATACGCGCAGAAGGGAATGTTCAACATCTTCCTGACCGTGTTTTTCTCGACGCTGGCGTTTGCCTTCCTCGAACCGTTCTTCTTCATCGGTTATCTGATGTCGATTGCGCTGTTCGGCTTGTTCCAAGCGATTTTCATGGCCAACGCCGGAGGCGCATGGGACAACGCGAAGAAGATCGTCGAAGTCGAACTGAAAGCGAAAGGCACCCCGTTGCACGCGGCAACGGTCGTGGGCGACACCGTCGGCGACCCATTCAAGGACACGTCGTCGGTGGCGATGAACCCGGTGATCAAGTTCACGACGTTGTTCGGGTTATTGGCGGTCCAGCTGGCGGTCCAGTTGACGCGTCAGTCGGGCTCGGGACTCAGCCTGATGCTGTCGGCGGCGTTCTTTGCCGTGTCTTTGTTTTTTGTTCACCGATCGTTTTACGGTATGCGGATCGGTCAGTAACGCCTCCGAAAACGTGGAGCTTGCGCAGGCGCAAAGACGGGTGCGAAGGCTGGCCATTTGCAGGTTTTTGGTGTCTAAGCATGGGAGTCTTCGTTGACTCTCTGTTTTTGACCTGACTATAATCGGCGCCTTTCCTTAACGGTGGTCGCCGGACTGTAAGCACATCGGCTTGTAAGTAGTAGAGGAGGAACAACCCCGTGCCACGTGACATGTTCGGCGATGTCGTCGACCCATCGATCAAGGTCGGCAGCCGCAGCTGGTATACGGTTCCGCTGTCCATCCTTGCGCACACGGTGCTCATTGGGGCGATCGTCATCATCCCGTTGATGGCCGCGGATGTTCTGCCGACGCCTCCGTCGATGATGGCATTCGTCGCCGCGCCGCCGCCGCCGCCCCCTCCACCGCCGCCACCGCCGCCCCCTCCGTCCGCAGCGCCGCCCAAGCCGGTGATGGACGTGAATCCTGCGGCCGCGCCGGTTGAAGCACCGAAGGAAATCAAACCAGAGACCGGAATCGAACAAGGCGTGAAGGGTGTCGTCGGCGGCGTCGAAGGTGGCGTCGTCGGTGGCGTTAGCGGCGGTATCGTCGGCGGACTTGCTGAAGCGCCGCCACCACCTCCGCCACCGCCGCCTGCCGCGCCGGTCCGTGTCGGTGGCAACATCAAGACCCCAACCAAGGTGAAGGACGTCAAGCCGGTGTATCCGGCGATCGCGCAATCAGCGCGCGTCCAGGGCGTCGTCATCATCGAAGCGACGATTGGACCGAACGGCGCCGTGCAAGACGCGAAGGTGCTCCGTTCGATTCCGCTGCTCGACGCCGCCGCGCTCGATGCGGTGCGTCAGTGGCAATTCACGCCGACGCTGCTCAACGGCGTGCCGGTGCCGGTGATCATGACGGTCACGGTCAATTTCACGTTGCAATAAGGCAATCAATCACTCGATTACCGTTTACTCGATTACCAAGATTCGTTGTTAGTTAGGAGGATGGACCGTGGATTTGATGGCGATGTACCAGTCGATGGGCTATGTGGCCAAGGCAGTGGCCGTCATTCTGTTGATCATGTCGATGTGGTCGCTCGGCGTCGGGATCGAGCGCTTCTTTACGTATCAGCAGGCGCGTAACCAGTCGAAAGTCTACGCACCGCAGGTAGCCAAGCATCTCAAGGAAGGCCGCCTGAAGGACGCGATTGCGCTTTCGACCTCGAAGAACTACCGCTATAGCCACCTGGCAAAAGTGGTGCTCGCCGGTTTACAGGAATATCAATTCCAGCAGGAAAGCGGCGGCGGCATGAACCGCGAAGACCTGATGGACACCGTCCGCCGCGCGATTCAGCGCGCCTCGGCACTGACCGCGTCCGACCTGAAGAAGGGCGTTTCGGCGCTGGCGACGATCGGTTCCACGGCACCGTTCGTCGGACTGCTTGGCACGGTGGTCGGCGTCATCAACGCGTTCCAGGGCATCGGCGCGAGCGGTTCGGCCGGTATCGGCGCCGTCTCGGTCGGTATTTCGGAAGCGCTGGTCGAAACCGCGCTCGGTCTGGTCGTCGCGATTCCGGCGGTCTGGATCTACAACTACCTGACGTCGCGCATCGAGTACTTCAACGTGGAGATGGACAACTCCTCGTCGGAGCTGGTCGACTACTTTATTAAGAAGACCGCGTAAGGTGCCAAGGGGCCAGGGGGCCAATGTGCCATGGTGCACGCGCACCGGCACTGGCCCACTCTGGCACCGTGGCAATTTTGGCACCCTGGCACCTCAGGAGATTTAAGTCATGGCAATGGATCTTGGCGGCGCAAAAGGCGGAGTCAAAGCTGACATCAACGTCACTCCGCTGGTCGACGTCATGCTGGTGCTGCTGATCATCATGATGCTGGTCGCGCCGATGTTGCAGCAGGGCGTCGCGGTGAAGCTGCCGACGGCGACCAACACGACAGACAAGCCCGAGACGCAAGAGCAGACGGTGCTCGCCGTCTCGAAGGATGGCTCGTTCTTTCTCAACGCCAAGCCGGTGGTCGAGCAGGACCTGACGAACAAGCTGAACGAGATTCTCGAGAACAAGAAAGAGAAAATCGTTCTGATCAAGGCCGACGAAGAGGCAGCCTATAGCGCCGTGATGGCAGCAATGGATCAACTGCGCAACGCCGGGGTTGAGGACATCGGCCTCATCACCGAGCGTAAAAAGGGCGCCGAAGGCGCGGGAGGCAAGTAATGGCTCACGCCCATCATCATCTCGGCGCCGACAAAGTCGTCAAAGGCGAAGTACCGCATTCTAATGCGGACATGAACGTGACGCCGCTGATCGACGTGCTGCTGGTGTTGCTCGTCATCTTCATGGCGGCGCTGCCGCTAACCCAGAAGGGCGTCGACATCAACCTGCCCGCGGAAAGCAAGAAGACCACGGACGCGACGCCCGACGTCAGCCAGATCGTCGTCAACTACTCGGCCGACAAGAAGATCTCGGTCAACAACAACGACGTGACGATCGCTGAACTCGAAACCCGCCTGCGCAACATCTTCGACCAGCGCAAAGACAAGACGATGTTCATCATCGGCGCCGGGACACTGCGTTATCGCGAGATCGTCGAAGTGATCGACGCGGCGAAGGGCGCCGGCGTCGAAAAAGTCGGCATCGTCACCGATGGAATGCGGCGCGCGGGCGGAGCTAACGTCTCGAACTGAGAACTGAGAACTGAGAAGTTAGAAACTTCGGAAACGGGGCGGCCGTTCCTTTTTTGCGGAGGTGATTGGGGATTGGGGATTAGGGATTTGTGATGACAGTAACTGCTCCCTGACCGCCACTAATCCCCAATCCCCAATCCCCAATCCCCAATCCCCGATCCCCGATCCCCGATCCCCGATCCCCAATCCCCAGAAGAGCCCCGGGAACTAATCCGCCCCGCCAGCGCAATACTCACTAAGTGGATGACCTCCGGCTCGTCGAGCGCATCCGGCAGGGGGAGGAAGCGGCCTTCGCCGCGCTTTTCGAGCGGCACAAAGCGTCGGTGTTTCGCTACGCAGTCCATATGCGGGGTGGTGACCCGGCCCTGGCCGAAGACGTCGTCCAGGAAGTCTTCCTCGCCTTTCTGCGGCAGTTGGAGCGATTCGACGCGGCGCGCGGCACTGTGCAGGCCTATCTCCTTGGAATCACGCGGCGCCAGGTACTGAAGCAGCTTGACGACGTCCGCGACGAGGATTCGCTCGACGGCGTGGACTGTCCATCCGTGGACAGCGATCCACTCGAGCATCTGACGCGCGCCGAGGCGACCGCGCGCGTGCGCCAGGCGATCGCCGTGCTGCCGCCGGCGTACCGCGAAGCAATCGTGCTCTGCGAGTTGAACGATCTGGATTACGTTACGGCCGCGGCGGTTATGCATTGTGCGGTCGGCACCGTTCGATCGCGGCTGCACAGGGCCCGGGCGCGGCTGGCGAGCGGGCTCGCAGCGGCGCAAACAGCGGAGAAGGTGAGTTCCCGTGGATGAACAGCGGAATCGGTTGATTGGCGCGCTGCGCGATATCGCGCGCGAGGATGCCGCGGCGTCGCTGCAACCCGGCGCGGCGTTGTTGGCCGAATTTCGCGCGGGTTATCGAGCCCGACGCCTCAGCGGGGTTGCCCGCGCGATCGGCCTCGCGATAGCTGCCACGCTGGTGGTTTTGATCGGTACTTCATTGTGGCTTGCCGCTCGCCGACTCGCGAACATTTCAGATCCGCGGTTGACGTCGACGCCGCTCGGGGAGGTGACGACCGCGTTTCTGCAGCTGCCGTACGGTGCGGTGCCGTATACCACCGCCCAAATCGTCCGTCTCGACGTGCCGCGTGCGTCGATGATCCCGTTCGGTTTGATCACGGCTGACGCCGCGCCGTACATCGAAACGCAGACCGTCGTCGCAGAGGTATTGGTCGGCGAAGACGGTCTCGCGCGCGCCGTCCGGTTCGTGCGGCCGGCGCAGGCGCCCGCGCCGTAGGACGCGGAAACGCAACAGCGACGGGAAGAGCATGCAGACGATGAGAGGCAGGAGGGTAGCAATGTGAAGCAGACGTTGTTGTTGGCGGCGTGGGCGATGGCTCTTGCAACCGGAGCCGCCGCGCAGGAGACACGTTCGCGAGGCCCGGCGGCAATCGACTTCGTCGCGGTCGAACCGCCATTCGGGCCAGTGATTCGCGATTCGCCGTACTCGGGTGAAGCGACCACTACCGTCACGCAGGTGCTGGCTGACGGCACACGGATCGAGCGGGTGACTGTCACGCGCGTTTATCGCGACGGGGCGGGGCGCGTACGACGCGAGCAGACGGTCATCGGCCTCGGTGGGCTGGTGCCACGCGAAGAAGAGCTGTCGTTCGTGCTGATCGTGGATCCGGTCGCGGCGGTCAGTTACACGCTGGATCCGAAGGCGAGAACCGCCAGACGTGCGGGTGTGCCGGCAATCGCGGGCAACAGGGGCGGATCGCCGCCGCCGCGCTCAGCGCCGGGCGCGCGCGCAAACATCATGGACCCGCTCGCGCCGCCGCCACCACCCCCGCCCCCGCCGCCTGGCATCGGCGAAGGAGTCAATGCGCGCGGGCGTGGTCAAAGCCCCAACCCTGGCAACGTCGCGAACGCGCCGCAGCCGCTCGGAACGCGTCAGATTGAAGGCCTTGAAGCGGTCGGAACACGGCGAGTGGAAGTGATTCCGGTCGGACGGATCGGCAACGACCGGCCGATCGAGATCACCGACGAACGCTGGGAATCGCCGGCGCTCAGCATCCTGGTGCAGTCGCGTCACAGCGACCCGCGCACCGGCATCGTCGAATACCGTCTCGCCAGTGTCAGCCGCGCCGAGCCGTCCCACGACCTGTTCGTGGTGCCGTCGGACTACACGATCATCGAAGCGCGCAACGAGGAGCGACGGTAACGGAGTTTTACGGAGGGCACGGGTTCAACACGGAGCAACTGGGCAACGGAGATCACGGGTAAATTCAGCAAAGTAGTCTCCCATCGAAGCCCGAAACGAGAGCGACGCTAACGGAGTTGAACTGAGGGCACGGGTTCAACACGCAGCAACTGAGCAACGGAGATCACGGTAAATTCAGCAAAAGTAGTTTTTCTCTGTTACTCCGTTGCTCCGTGTTGAATCCGTTTCTCCGTCCCCTCCGTTCCTCTAATTGAGGTAGCGTATGCGCCTGGGAGGCGGTATGCAGAAGAGTGTCATCACGCTGGTGCTGGCCGCGGGAGTCGTGGTTGGTTACGCCGGGCGGGGCTGGACGCAGACCGAGTCGAAATTGCCGGTCGCGAGCGCGGCTGCGGCGAAAGACTTTTCGGGCGCCAAGGAACTGCCAGATCCGACGATCGACTATAAGGTGGTGTTCTCCGTGGCGGCCAATGCCAAGGATAACGAGGTCCACCCGACGCTGAAAACGATTGGCCTCTACCTGAACACGCTCGCCCATAATGGCGTGCCGGCCAACCATCGCCACATCGTGGCCGTCTTCCACCAGGGCGGCGGCGACGCCGTGCTGGCGAATGACGTTTACAAATCGCGCCACAACGGTGCCGACAACCCGAACATTGCGGCGCTCGCCGAGCTGAAACAGGCCGGAGTCGAACTGCGCGTGTGCGGTCAGGGACTGCTCGGCAAGAAAGTTGATCCATCGCAGCTCCTGCCGGGCGTCCAGGCTGACCTCTGGGCGATGACCACGATGCTGAATCTACAAATGCGCGGATACGCCCGCGTCGGCGGCTGACGTCGAGACTCGCGGCAGGAGCGAATCGTGACCTCGAGTGCCCGAAGCCATGTGATCCATCTCGCCGACGCCCGGAAGCGAATCCCTGGGCCCGCGGGTGAACATGCGGTTGGTCTCTTCCAGTGCGGAACCCTCGACGTAGCGCTATCCATTCCGATCACTCCGAAACAGCAATCGCCGCACACGCAGGACGAGATTTACGTGATCGTCAGCGGTCGCGGCGTGCTGTTTCATGACCAGAAGCGTGACGCATTCGAGGCCGGCGACCTGCTGTTCGTCGCCGCCGGTGTGGAGCATCAGTTCGTCGAACAGAGCGCGGATCTCACGGTCTGGCGGGTGTTCTACGGACCGGCCGGTGGCGAGGCGGCGCGCGGCGTGTAACGGAGTTGGACGGAGACACCCGTGTCTCAGTTTCCCTCCGTCTCTGTCCCCTCAGTCTCCGTCCCCTCTGTTCCCATCACCGATGTCAGCCGTGCCGAACCGTTGCACGCCTGTGTCGGCAAAAAGAAAAGGCCGGCGCGTTTTCGCGCCGGCCAGATCCTCACATCGATAGATTCTTCAGATCTTCAAATCCTCAAATCCTCAAATCCTCAGATCCCCAAATTCCATTATCTATCTACTGGAACGTGTAGCGGAAACTGAGCATCATCACGTAGACGTCCGCGATCCCCGCTGACGTCTGGAGCGGACTCGTGATCAGGTTGCCGCCCAGATTCTGCAGGGTGTAGCTGAGCCGGCCAGCCGCGTCAGCCTGAGGGGCCGTCAGAATCTGGCTGTTCACCAAACGGCTGCCGACGCCCCAGTCGTGGTTGAGCATATTCCCGAAGTTCGTGATGTCGAGCCGAATCTGCCCCCCGTGCTTCGAGCCCTTGATCGTCGTGAAGACGTCCTGCGTGAAGCTCAGGTCGATGCGATTGACGATCGGGAGGAACACTGCTCCGCGCTCCGCGTACTGGCCGCGGCGGGAGCTGAGGTATTTGTCCGCCTGAATGAGCTGGTCGAACGCTGCCGCCTGTTCGGCGGGCGTGTACGTCTTGCCGCTGACCGTCAGCGTCCTGAAATTCATCTCCGACGTATCGCGCGGGATGTAGATCAGGTCGTTGTTAAACCCAGTGTCGCCGTTGGCGTCGCCCGCGAACACGTAACTCGTGCTGCCGTTCGTGTGACCGTCGTAGAACGCAGAGAAGCTGGTCGTGCCCCACGAGAAGTACGACTTGCTGTAGGTCGCCGCGAAGAACACGCGCTTGCCCGGAGAGTTGGTCGAGAACGCGAGATCCGGGTTGTTCGGGTCCCTCACGATCGGGTTCGAACCGCCCCACGACGTGCCAGCCGTTGACGACGGCTCGACGAGGCTTCTCGACTCGCCGTAATTGAAGCCGCCCCTGAACATGAAACCGCGGGTCATGATCTTCGTCAGCGCCCCGGAGAGGTTCCATGACCGGTTCTGGCTCTGGTTCTTGATCACGTAGGCGTTTGTGATCTGGTTGCCCACCGCGTTGTTCAACCGCGTAAAGCAGGGACCCGCCTGACCGGTGGCCGCGCAACTCGGAAGCGCCACGGTGATGCCGGGCGCGAGCGCGGCGCCGGGCGCGGTGAACGCCCACCGCGGCCGGTTGTCGACGCCCGTGTAGGCGCCTTCAGGTGCCGGCAGATTCGCGTTGACGTAGACCGGCGCGTTCAGGTCGCGGTTGTAGATGTAGTCGAGCGATCCGACGAGACCCCATGGCAGCTTACGGTCGGCGCCGATATTGGTCCGCCACGTCTGCGGGAAGCGGAAGCTCTGGTCCGTCACGTTGAGTTCGTAGCTGGCCGCCGTGCCGCCCGTCGCGGCCGGCTTGTACTTGTCGGGGTTGGGATTGAACGGATAGGCCGTCGTGTTGCGCGTGTCGATGAACCCGTACAGCACGCCCGTGTTGCCGACCTGGTTGGAAATCCATACGTATGGCGGCTTGCCCGAGAACAGGCCCGATCCGCCACGAACCTGCGTCTTCTGGTTGCCGTTGACGTCCCAGTTCAGACCGACGCGCGGCGACCAGTAGGCGGTCGTCTCCGGCAGCGCCCCGGTGTTGTAATGCACCGACGAGCCATCCGCATCGCGGAAGGTCAGCGCGTTGGCGGCTGGGTTGTTGAACGCGGTGTCGCCGAACCTTGGCACGTCGACGCGCAGGCCGCCGGTCACGGTGACGTTCGAGCGCGGCCGCCACTCGTCCTGGATGTACCCGCCCGCGTAGAGGACGTCGAGCGGCTGCATCGGCGGCGTCGTCTGGCCGGGCTGCAGCAGGTACTTGACTTGGAACCCGAGGAGGTTGACGGGTGACACGGTCCGGTTCGGATTGGCGAGGTATCCGTTCGCGTCCGCGTAGAAGTCCGCGAGCGTGTTGTAGGCGTACGCGCTCTGGATGCCGAAATAGAACGAATTGTCCGAA
>Ga0207659_10000856_pt1 | contig 18065 bp, 17 predicted proteins | sample KBSM43metaG_FD_184330 | JGI IMG/M metagenome (GOLD analysis project Ga0207659, IMG submission 184330) | Miscanthus rhizosphere microbial communities from Kellogg Biological Station, Michigan, USA - KBS M4-3 metaG (SPAdes) (version 2) | ecosystem: Host-associated > Plants > Roots > Rhizosphere >...
CGGTGGAGGCGCAGGCGGAGGCGGAAGGTAACGTGGTGGTATCAGAGGGAGTTCGAGATTAGTGATGTCACGGTTGGTGATCTCGATGGTCAGGTCCGATGACTGTGGCGTAACCGCGCGCACAACGTAGCGTCCGGGCAGCACATTACGAAATTCGAACGTTCCATCTCGGTTGGCGGTTGTCTCTCCAAACATCCGGGTTGGGTTCGTCACGGTTGGCGACGAATCCAACAACAGGTAAATCGTATTGCCGCGGCGTGCATTCTCCAGTCGCGTGACGCGGCCACTGACCGTGACATCCGGAGGCGCGTTTGGAGGCGGCGTCTTTGTCAATATGACGCTTATCTCGGGCAATGGCGTTCCTGTCACCGTCAACGGGGATCGCAGCAGATCTACGTTGTCCGCTGTCATCGATTTCACGTAATAGCCGAGTGGCAGGCGATTAAGACCGATGGTGTAGTCCACAGGCAATGAGGCAGAGTAAACGGGAAGGAAAAAGCGTGTTCCCATTACCTGATTCGACGCCCGCATTTCCTGAATGCGCGCCGCCGACAGCGTCTCCGGAGTCCCTTTAGTCAGACCAATTTCCACAGGCGGAAGCGGGCCTCCGTTATCAACAGATGCACGGCCGAGAGCGAACATTCCAGCCGCTATCACAACACCATCGACGTCTTTGTTGGCGACCTCAATGTGGACCGCGGGTGCGTTTCCCGACGTCCCACAGCGGTGCACCGATCCCGTTGCCGGTCGCAGGCAGACCTCGTACTGTCCTGGAACGACTCTGGAGAATTCGAAACGGTTGTCTCGCGGGATGGGTTGACTGGTGGAATATGAACTATTGACGGGTTGGAGCGTGATATCCAAAAAATCCCGAGGAAACGTCGTTGGCAGATTGCTGACGCGTCCGCGAACGCGAACTCCCACGGATGTTGCCAATTTGAAATCGACGCCGGGTACAACCTGGTTCGCTGTGACAGCGATGCTGCGTGCTTCCTGCCGCGTTTTCACGCCCGGGTAGTAGGTCGGGGCATTCGTAAGACCGGCCGTGATGAAGTAGCGCCCCGGCGGCACTCTCTCCAGCCTATAGTGCCCCTGGGCATCGGTTCGTCCCTCGCTACCAAGAATGGCTGTGGCTGGATTTACATTCCCGTACTGCTCGACCTGCATTGCTGTGACATCCACGTCGTCAGCGGGGGATCCGTCTCCTCTAAGGATCTGTCCAGTGACGCTCCCAGATCCTGGCTGAGGATTCTGCGAAATGACGAGCAATGCCAGCAACACGAGGGTCTGCATAGAATCCGAATAAGAATTGCGGACATTCTAGAATGAATCCCAGCTTGTGCCAATTTTTTAACTTCAGGAACGATCTTGTTTACGCGCCGCCGGCCAGCGCCTGTTGTGCGGCCTCTCTCACGTGGGCGGCAATCAGATTTAGATTCATGCTGCGCAGGAATTCCTCATGCTGTTTTACCTCTGCTGCCTCTCCTCGCTTCGACGCGCATCGCATCAGGACGACTCTCGCCATCACGATCTCTGTCGGCCGCTCGAGCGCCTCCGCAAGCCGCAGCGCTTCCTCGCTTCTGCTGCGGGCACGTTCGATATTTCTTTCCCGGAAGTCATTGTGAGCGGCGCGCAACAGTCCGTACGCCAGGCGATGCTTTGCATCCGTCATTCGCAGGGCTTCCAGCGCCGAATCCACTTCGCGGGCCACATCCTTTCCTGAATCTGTCGCCGCCAGCGCTGCCAGGCAACGCGCAAAGGGCACCTCGCTGCCTTGCCGGAGCTTTGCCGCAAGATCGCTGAGCGCGCTGCACAGGGTTGACGCAACTTCCGGACGATTGCGTTCCAGTTCAAGCACCACAAGGTGTTCCAACGCGCGGAACTCTCCGGTTCTGTCTCCCTGTTGCAGGGCGAGTTCGCGAGCAGTTTGAAAAAAGGCGGCCGCATCCTCCCATGCTCCCTGGTGAAAGCGGAGCATGCCGAGCGCATCAGGGATCGCCACGGTGTCGATTCCCGCATTCGTTGCTCGCGCTTTCGCTTCCAGCGCCAGCGCTTCGGCCTGGCCCAGATCGCGTTCCAGCAACGCCAGGCATCGCGCCGCCTCTGCCATTGCAACAATCTGTTCCCTGGGATCCGCGCCGCGAGCCACATATTCCGCGCGCAGTGAATGCCGTTTTGCGTTTGACCAATCTCCACCTTCCCAGCGCAGATAACTCAGAAGGTGAAATCCAAGGCGTGCGTGTTCCACGTCTCCCTCGGCCAGTGCACGCTCCGCCAGCCCCTCGAGCCGTTTCGCGATTCTTTCAGAGTCCTTTGGACGTCTCGCGGCCAGACTGATTTCCATCAGCTCAATTTGAAGCCCGGTGCGTTCTGCTTCGGGCATCGATTCAGCAAAACGCATCCCGCTACGCGCAAAAGCCAGAGCCTCATTGTTTGCATAGATTCGCAGGCAGTGGCGACCCGCCGCCGCGGAAGCTCGAGCGGCCGTGGCGGTTTCACCGGCGAGCGCCGCGTGATGCGCAATTTCGGCAACGGAGGCAGGAGTGTGAGGTTCCTTCTGCAGCATCTGTGCAACACGCCAGTGCATCAAACGGCGGCGTGGCTCGGAAAGACTGTCGTACACGGCACGACGCACTACACCGTGTGTGAAACCGTAGATCGCTGGCCCATCGTGGGCCTGCGCTGAAAGGCGAAGCAGTCCGTGCCGGTCGAGTATGTCGAGGGCTTTCATCAGCGCGTCGGACTCCTGCGAAACCAGTTCGCGCAAACGCGCCAGGCTCAGCTTCGTCCCGAGCACCGCTGCCCATCGTGCCACATCGCCGGCCGGTCCAGGGAGTCGCGCGATGCGGTCCTCAATCAGGTCCGGGAGTGTTGAAGCTGTGAGCTTCTGTGAACGATTGGCCGCATGCGCGAGTTCGATCGTGTACAGGGGATTGCCGGCGCCTTCCTCATAGACGGCCGTCCCGTCGGCAGAGGGCGACACGAGTTGCGACAGCCGGATCGTGTGTTCGAGGGACAGGGCTGTCAGCTCGATTTCTTCCATCCAGCCGTCACGCCTGAAACTTCTCAAGGCGCGTGTTACAGCTTCATTGTCTGGAAGCTCCCCGCTTCGCGCGGTGAGGAGAACCGTAATCGATCGATGCCGCGTCATTCGCACGACGTAATGGAGCAGCTCTGCGGATGCCGTATCGCACCACTGAATGTCATCGAAGATGAGAAGCACCGGGGGCGCGCTGTGGGCGCGTGCGGAGAGGAGCTCAACGATGGAAGTAAACAGCTGATCCTTTCCCCTTTCCTGTTCGTCGTCGCGAACCAGACCTGTCAGTAGAGGGGCCAGTTTGTCGCGCAGTACATCCCCGACTGCCGACGGATGCAGGGATCGAATGGCGTCGATCCACGGTCCATAGGGACGCCGCGCCTCCGCTTCATACGAACGGCCGGAGAGGATCGTACCGCGCAGCGATGCTGCGAGGGCGGTTGCTTCTCCGACAAGACGCGTCTTGCCAATCCCGGGCTCTCCGGTAATCAGAAGCACGACGCCACTGTGCTGACTCCGCGAGCGCTCGAGTGCGTCATGCAGGTGTTTGCGTTCGCGGTCTCTTCCGATGAGTTCGCGAAGGATCTCCACTGGGGGTGGATCCACGACAGAATCCGAAACTGGTGCCGGCTGTGGTGCATCGGCGAGCTTCTCGGAGATTCCCTGGCCAAGCTCGCGGCCGAATTTTCGTCCACTATCGACAACCTGCCGGGCCTCGGAGTTTCGTCCGAGTTTGACCAGGAAGGCGGTGAGTTGAGATCTCGTCTTCTCGTCGAGGGGATCTATTTCGAGAAGCTGACGAGCATGCGGAATCGCGTCGCCAGGCTTCTCCGAGAGCTGGTTCACGATCGCTCGCAAAATGGACCTGTGCTGCTGCAGCGCATCCTCTCGCGCTGCTACCAGCCATGCCTGAAAGCTGTCGTAGTCGGGCAGATCCAATCCTTCAAGAAATGTTCCTCGGAATAACGCGGAAAGGGTTAGCAGATCTGAAAGACCGAGAGAAGACGGCGCACTTTGAAGTGCGTTCCGGACCGCATAGAGATCGACGTAGGCGTTCTCTGCGTGAAACTCGACAACCTCGCGGTCCGCGATGAGCCTGCTCTGCTGAGGGCCATCCACGAGGGGCCGGATCTTGGTCAGGCACCAGCGCAGCCCGCTCCTGGGATCGTCCGCGACATCCCAAAGGAGATCTGTCAGACGATCGCGACGGTGCGACTTCTCATTCGCAATGAGATAGGCCAGAAGAGCCCGGGTCTTCTTCGATGCAGGAAGTTCAATGCGGCGGGTTCCGCGGCGAATCTCCATCGGGCCGAGGAGATGAATATGCAGCGGGTGGGTGGTCTTCATAACTGCAGAAATTTCAACGGAATCTTCTCCATTTTCAACGGTTGTTTCAACGGTTTTTCAAACGGTCGTCTTCCATTATCATTTCGCCGGCTGACCGAAGGTCACCGGACACACGACCAAAGGAGAAAGAGAAATGTCAGCTTCAACTATCATCGAAAGAGAAATCGTGAATACCTGGCCCGACTACCACTACGAAAATGTTCTTGCCGCCTCAGAGCAGGTAAATTGGCGCGTCGAAGACCTGATCGGACCGGGAAAACGTCTCGACTTTCGCCGGCCTTTCATGCCTGAGTCTCTCGCTCGCGTGGAAATGCTCGACTTTCTAAACCCTCAGGATCGCCTGACGCTGAACCAGATCCGTGGGCATGACTACCTCTACATCTTCGGCCTCGTGGAGGAGTTCATCCTGCCGTTCGTTTTGGATCATGCCCGGCCTGTCCTTCATGGAAACAACGCGCGCGTCCGCGCATTTTTGAACTTTGCGGGTGAGGAAGCCAAGCACATCGATCTGTTCAAACGGTTCCGTGACGATTTCCTCAACTCGTTCGGCAGCGATTGCGGCGTCATCGGGCCGCCCGAGGCAATTGCGCAGGCTGTTTTATCCAAGCATCCCCTGGCTGTTGCGCTCGTCATTCTGCACATCGAGTGGATGACCCAGCGCCACTACCTCGACAGCGTCCTGACCGACGAGACTCTGGATCCGCAGTTCAAGAGCCTCCTGAAGCATCACTGGATGGAAGAGTCTCAGCACGCCAAGCTCGACACGCTGATGGTTCAGGCAATCTATGAGGCGTGTTCTCCTGAGGAGCGCGCTGCCTCCATCGACGGATATCTCGAAATCGGCGGAATGATCGATGCGGGCCTGATGGAACAGGTGAAGCTGGACTTCGAAAGCCTGAAGCGCGCGACCGGACGCGAGTTCACCCCGGAAGAGACACGGCGGTTCTTTGACGTCCAGCAACAGGCGAACCGGTGGACTTACCTTGGAACCGGGATGTCCCATAAGAACTTCCTCGCAACTGTCGATCTGGTCCAGCCCGGCGCGGCGGCGCGTTTGAAGAAGATCGTTCCGGCCTTTTCCTGATGGCGGGGAGTGAGATCCGGCTAAGTCCGTTAATGGTTGCGCCCGTTGATAATGGATTAGCCGGATCTTCAAATCCTGAGGCTGTCCCGCCCGAACAAAATAGGGGCCTTGTTTAGGCGCATTTAGCTTGATTGGAATGTGTCCCTGATGGGCCTCAATTGCCTCAGATCTACCTCTCTTTGCTTATGTTGACCCCACTATGCCGTTCTGTTACTAATCCGAAACTATGAGAATTTTACTTGTGACACTCCTTCTAGCAGTCAGCGCCCTCGCGCAGGAAAAACCTCCCGCGGCGGCGCCGGCCAAAGCTCCTGCGGCAGCACCGGCGAAAGCTCCCGCGGCATCTCCGGCGAAGGCGCCTGTGGCAGCACCGGCGAAGGCTCCTGCGGCACCAGAGAAGGCTCCTGCGGTAGCACCGGCAAAGGCTGCAGCGGCACCAGAGAAGGCTCCGGCGCCAGCACCAGAAAAAGCCCCGGCGCCAGCACCGGAAATTCCGGCAGCTGCTTCCCAGCAGACGCCTGCTCAAGGGCCGCCACCGAAGAACCTGACAAAGCTTCCCGACGGGCACTTCAGCGCAAACTCTGACCCCAAAGACGTCGAGAGCTTCGAAGTTCGCGTGGTCCTGGCCGGGGACACGCTGTCAGGCATCGCGAAGGACGTGCTGAAAGACGGCAAACTCTGGCCCCAGATCTGGGAACAAAACGAGCACATCGTCAATCCGCACTGGATCTATCCCAACGATAAAATTCTCATAAAGCCGGTAACCAAAATCTCAGAAGCGAAGCCGCCAGAGCCAGAGACTCCGGCAGCGGCGGCTCCGGCGATTCCGGAAGCAGCACCCCTTGCAGCGCAGAACCAGGGACCGCAGCCCCTCAAGGGCACGTTAGTTCCGGCCCCTTATCCAAATTCCCAGGCAACTACAGCACCGCGCAGCATCCTGAATCTTGATCCACCGCGAAGTTTTCCGGAGGTTAAGCAATCTGATGTCGCCTGCTCGGGCTTTATTCGAAGCGAAGCTGTACCGAACGATCTGAAGGTCGTTGGCCGTTACAGCGATGATCGGCAGCTGGCTACGGAAGGCGAATACGTTTACATCGGAAGGGGAGCCGAAGCCGGGATTCGTCCGGGCACCCAGTACGAAGTCCTCCGGCCGACGAAAGCCGTCAAGGGTTTGGGGATGCACTACATGGAAGTTGCGCTGGTGCAAATCGTGATGGGGCAAGCGGACCATTCGCTGGCGCGAATCACCTATGGATGCGAGACCGTCGAGGTTGGAGACTTTCTCGTTCCGTACAGCAAGGTTGAGATTCCAACTCTGCCGGCCAAGCGGACGTTTTCGGGAACGATGAAGGCCTCGGGCCAGGTCCCGGGCAACGTCATTATGACGAAGGACTCCGTCGTCAATTCCAGATCGAAAACCGAGATTCCGTCGGCAAGCCGGCGTTCTCTGAAAACCCTGGACAAGGGTATCGTCGGAGAGGGCAGCGTCGTTTACCTGGATGTGGGCAAGCAGGCGGGCGCAAAGCCCGGCGATCTCTTTATCGTCTATCGAGACCATCCGAAGGTTTCAAACGTTCGGACTGCAGTAGCCGAACTCGTGATCCTCAAGGTTGAGGACGGGTCGTCTAGTGCGCTCGTGACTTACTCGGACGATGCGATTTCTCTGGGGGATGTCGTCGAGCGAAGATAAAAAACAGCACGAGGCCAATAACCATCATCGGAAAGGTAAGGAGTTGGCCTCGTGTAAACGGTCCCAGGTCGAAGCCAATATGCGCGTCGGGTTCCCTGACGAACTCGACCAGAAATCGAAAGAGTCCGTAGAAACCGATCAAGGCCCACGTCACCGTTCCCGGGTGTAGATTCTTCCTGTACAACCACTGAACGATCAGGAACAGAACCAATCCCTCAAGCAACGCTTCGTAGATCTGCGAAGGATGCCGCGGCATATCGCCGCCTGCCGGGAAGATCACGCCCCAGGGTAACGTTGTCACCCTTCCGTAGAGTTCTCCGTTAATGAAGTTGCCGAGCCGGACAAGCCCCAGCCCTATCGGGAATCCGGCACAGACAAGATCGGAGATTTCCCAGAACTTCCATCCTCGTCTCCAGCAGAGGAACAATGTTGCGAGCACAACGCCGATGAATCCTCCGTGGAACGACATTCCACCCTGCCAGATGTAGAGGATTTCAATCGGCCGCTGAATGTAGCTGGAGAAATCGTAGAAGAGCACATAGCCGATTCGGCCGCCGATCATGACTCCGAGAATGAGAAAGAACAGCAGGTCGTAGAGATCGTCCGTCGTCAACGCCAACTTCTTGAGCTTTACAAGCCGCTTGAGAAGGAAATACCCGGCGACGAACGAGATCATGTACATCAGCCCGTACCATCGAAGCTGAACGGGGCCGAGCTCCAGAAACACGGGCTTGATCCATTTGGGGAATTCAATCTGCAACATCATGAGCGCGGCGAAATTCATTCAGGGCGTTGGAACATCACGGCGAGCGCGCTTCTGGTTGACGATGGTCCGTTGTCGCTCCTGTGCTTTGAAGCGTCCATCGATCTGATTCCAGAATGTGCGGAAGTAATCCACTGCGGAGACGATTGCGAAAAGGACAACCGCATAGAGAGCCCACTGGCCCGGTCGATAAAGCTGCGGGATTTCCTGGTGTCCCAGAATCAAAAGCGTGACAGCGACGACCTGGGCCACCATTTTGATTTTGCCGAGTTCGGAAGCGCTCATCGCAAATCCCTGGGTCGATGCGATACTGCGCAGCCCGCTTACAGCGAACTCGCGCCCGACAATGATGACAACCATCCACGAATCGACGATCCCCCATGGGATCAGCGAGATAAACGCCGCCGAGATCAGCAGTTTGTCCGCCATGGGATCCAGCAGAACGCCAAGTGTTGTAATCTGACCTCGCTTGCGGGCCAGATAGCCGTCAAGCAGGTCTGTCAGCGATGCCGCCAAAAAGATAAAGGCGGCGATAAGCATGTGATCCTTGGTCATCAGCAGCGCAACCAGCAGGGGTACAGCGAAGATGCGGACCAAAGTCAGTGCATTGGGAAGATTCACGACGTGATTCTAGTACAGCCTACCGTTCTGATGAGGCTAAATTTTGGTAGAAAGGAGCCGGGAGGCCCCGCATGAAAGGACTCATTCTCGCTGGAGGCAAAGGTACCCGACTACGTCCCCTGACTCTGAACACTCCGAAGCCGATCGTTCCTGTCGCGAACGCGCCGTTCCTTCTGTATCAACTCGATCTTATGCTGAGCGCTCAGATCCATGAAGTCATCCTCAGCCTGTCGTATCAGCCAAGAAAGATCGAAGACCTTCTCAAGGATGGTTCGGATTACGGCGTGAGCCTCCGGTATGCGGTTGAAGGAACACCCCTGGGTACGGGTGGGGCTTTTAAAAATGCAGAGGAGCACATTGACTCCACGACTGTTGTCTTTAATGGCGATGTGCTGACGGCCGTCGATCTGCCGGCAGTGATTCGCAGGCATCGGGAGTGCGGCGCTGTTGCAACCCTTGTTCTAACCCCTGTGGACAATCCTTCTGCCTACGGTCTCGTCGAAACCGCGCCCGACGGAACTGTCCGCCGCTTTCTGGAGAAGCCGGGACCGGATGAAGTGACGTGTAACACTATCAACGCCGGCCTCTATGTACTGGAGCCGTCCGTTCTCCGCTACATGCCCAAGGATGAGCCCTATTCCTTCGAGCGCGGCTTGTTTCCAACACTGCTGGAAAAGAAGGAGAGAGTTGTTTCGGTCACTCTCGACAAGTACTGGATCGATATCGGTACACCGAAAAAATACCTCGAGGTCCACCACGATATTCTTGCGGGCAAGTTTTTGTCGAAACGCGTTCCAGCCAGCGCATTCGACCACGCCGCGCTGCCCGCCGATGCATCAATCGATGCAAGGTCCATTGTGGATGTCGACGTGACAATCCGCAGCGGCGTACGGATCGAGAACTCCGTCATCGGGAAAAACTGCAAGATCGAAGAAGGCGCGCACATTATCGATTCCGTGATATGGCCCGGGAATACACTCGATGCCGGCTCCCGTGTGGAAGGAGCGATTCTCGGTCGCGGCTGCTATGTTGGACGGTCGGTAAGTGTGCGGCCAGGCGCCGTGTTGGGCGACAAGACCGTTGCGACGGACTTCTCGCAACTATGAGCAACCCCATCAAGTTTGGAACTGACGGTTGGCGCGCGATCATCGCGGACGCTTTTACGTTTGAAAACGTTCGCATCGCCGCTCAGGCGACGGCGCAATACATGGCGACAGTGAGAGACACCGAACGCGCGGTGTTCATTGGCTACGATGGACGCTTCCTGTCGAATCGTTTTGCGCGCGCCGCGGCAGAGGTATTTGCGGGCAATGGATTTCGCACACTCCTGATGGATCGTGCCTATCCAACGCCCTATATCTCCTTTGAAGTTCGCCGCCGGAAATTCGCCGGCGGCGTTGTTATTACCGCGAGTCACAATCCGGCGGCGTTCAATGGCTTTAAGGTGAAAGCACACTTTGGCGGCAGCGCGACACCCGCCATCACTGCCGAAGTCGAAAAGAATCTTGGACGGTCTCCGGTTCGATCATCGTCGGAAGGCATTGAGGTCGTCGGGCCCGAGGCGAATTACTTCGCGCATCTTCGAGCCCTTGTGGACTGGGACCGTGTGGCGCAGTCCGGCCTGAAAGTGATCGTGGATTCCATGCACGGAAGCGGCGGAAAAATCCTCGAGACGCTTCTGCGCGATACCACGTGCCGGGTTGAAACAATCCGCGGCGACCTTGACCCCTTGTTTGGCGGTATCAATCCAGAGCCCATGATGCCGCAGCTGGAACCGCTCGCGTCCCGAGTTGTGGAAACGAAAAGCGATGTCGGGCTGGCTACTGACGGGGACGCCGATCGCCTCGGTGTTGTCGATGAGACTGGAAGGTTTCTGAATACCCTGCAGGTACTTCCTTTGCTGCTTCTCCACGCGTACCGGAACAAAGGCTGGCGAGGCTCCGTCGTGCGAACTTTTTCCCAGAGCCAGATCGTTCCCCGAATTGCGGAGCGACTGGGACTTGTCTGTCACGAGCGTCCCATTGGCTTCAAGAACATCGGAGAGATTATGCTCACGGAAGAGGTTCTCATCGGAGGCGAGGAAAGCGGAGGCGTGGGTTTATCCCGGCACCTGCCCGAGCGCGACGGTACCTTCGTGAACCTTCTGTTCCTCGACATGCTTGCAACGTCCGGCAAGACCTGCACGCAGCTGATTCAGGACATGTGGCGGGAATTTGGTGAGTTTCACTTTGACCGGCGGGACCTCCACGTGCCGATCAAGACCGGTCAGTCCGTGGTGGAATTCCTCCGGAAGCAACCGCCCTCGTCGTTTGCAGGTCGTCCGGTCCATCGTGTGGAAACTCTTGATGGGTCAAAGGTTTTCCTCGGAAAGGATAGCTGGATCCTGTTCCGTCAGTCGGGCACGGAGCCCCTCCTGCGGCTGTACTCCGAGGCCCCCTCTGGTGCGGAGGTCCAGGAGATCCTGGCGGCAGGCCTGAGATTGGTGGAACAAACCTCTGGCGGCGGTGTCGAAGGTTAGTGTCTCGCTGTATAATCAGTCCACTTTAACCAGAAAGCTGGTGGGTGTGCGGAGAGAGATAGCTCTAAACGAGATCGAACGCAGTGGCGTCCTGGATGCCCAGGAGTCGGTGTTTGTGTCGCGCCTTCAAGCCAACGAAGACGCGGCCTACGACGAACTTGTGCGGACCTACCATGCCCAGATGTTCCATGTTGCCTACCGCATGCTCGGTGATTCAAACGATGCTGCGGACGCGGTACAGGAGATCTTCCTTAAGGTATTCCGCAACGTTCAGCGCTTCCGTGGCGACTCGAGCCTCAAGACCTGGATTTATCGCATCGCTTTCTCTGAAATTCTGAACCGGCTTCGCTGGTGGAAGAGGCGATTCCGATCGTCCACGGTATCGCTCGACGACGACCATGAGGGTAACAGGCAGTATTTTCACCTGGCCTCTGCGAACCCGTCGCCTCTGCAGGTGCTGGAGTCAAAGGAGCGCGAAAAGGCAATTCAACAAGCGCTCACAAAGCTTTCAGGGGAACACCGTTCGATCGTGATTCTGCGGGATATCGAGGGCTTCTCTTACAGCGAGATCGCCGAGATTCTCGGAATTTCCAGTGGAACCGTCAAGTCACGGCTGGCACGAGCGCGCGCCGACATGAAGAAGTCGCTGGCACGTCACTTGTCGATTCAAGGTATGGAGTTATGAGAGTTCAATCGAACATTTCCTGTGAAGCTGCCTCGGAGTTGATGAGTCCCTTCATCGATTCGATGGTTTCCATGGATGAAGCGGATTCTCTCCGCTCGCATCTCTCCGATTGCAAATCGTGCAAGCGGCAACTGCAGTCCTTTATTTCGGTCCGCAATGTGGTTGCGGGGGTCGATCCTCTGCCGGTACCGGAAGATCTTCAACTCGAGACTCGAATCCGGCTCTCGCATGCCCGGCAGAACAACCGTGGTGATCAATGGCAGGCACGGTTCGACAACATTCTCAAGCCGTTTGCGATGCCTGCCGTGATGGGAGTCATCCTCACTCTGCTGGGATTTGGAATTCTCTTCGGAGGTCTGACGGCACCGCGTCAGGTGATTGCATCGGAAGATGGCCGGGGTGTATTTGTGGCCGGTGTTTATCAGCCACCCAGCACGCCGGATCTGACCTTGCGACGGCTGGGCGGCGTCAGCCCGGATCTCGACAAGGCACTCTCGATTCAGTCCGAACTCAACAAGGAAGGCGAGATCGACGAAATCAAGATTATCGCGGGTGAGAGATCTCCAGGTGTCGATCGCTGGCTTCAGGAACTCGTGCTCTTCTCGCAGTTCAAGCCTGCAACCCACTGGGGCTTGCCTGTGCGTTCCCGAATCATTCTTTCATTTGTAACTGTTCGAGGTTAATAACTCCGGCGACGGCGTCTGCCACGCGTTCCGCGACCTTCCCACCTCGCAGCTGCCGCCGCAGCGTCTCGTAGTTCCCACGAATCTTTGATTGCAGCCAGACATCATCCAGCAGCCGGATTGCCGCTTCGCTTACAAGTTCCGCTGTGAAGCGATCCTGAAACAACTCGGGCACAACTTCCTCGCCGAGGATGATGTTGACGATGCCGAACAGACGGACTTTGAGAAAGAAGTGGCCCAGGAACCATGCTTCAATCGGTGAAATGCGATACACAATAACTTCCGGAGTGCCCAGCAGCGCCGCTTCGAGCGTTGCGGTTCCGCTGGCTACGATAGCGGCGCGGGAGTATCGCAGCGCGTTGTACGTATCGCCCTGGAGAATCCGGATTCGCCGGCTGCCCACAATGTTGTCGATCAGCGTGCGATCCAGGTTGGGTGCGGCCGGCAAAACGAACTGTGTGCCGGGTTTCGCGGCGCGAATACGGTCCACGACCTCGCAGAGTGTCGGGAGTATGTGACGGATCTCTTTCTTCCGGCTTCCGGGAAGAATGGCTATGGTCGCTTTCTTCGGATCCAGCCCATAGGCGTGGCAAAACTCTTCTTTGGTCTTTGTCGCGCGAACGGTTTCGATAAGCGGGTGTCCGACGAACTCCACGTCCACCCCGGCTTCCTTGTAAATCCTTTCCTCAAAAGGGAAGATCACCAGCATCTTCGTCACAAGTTCCCTGATCTGCTTTACCCGGCCCGCGCGCCATGCCCATACTTGAGGACTGATGTAGTAGATGATCGGAATGTTTGCCGCCTTGATGCGCCGGGCGAGTCGAAGATTGAAATCTGGAAAGTCGATCAGGATAGCAGCATCGGGGGGCGTTGTTTCTATCCGGTCTGCCAGACGACGGAATACCCGGTACAAACCCCCAAGTTGGCTGAACGCGGCAAGCGGCCCCATTGCGGCGGTATGTTCAATGTCACCCTCAAGGTCAACGCCCGCTCGCCGCATCTTCTGGCCGCCTAGTCCGAAAACTTCGCATCCCGGAAAGCGGCCCATCAAAGCGAGCGCGACGTCCGCGCCATACATGTCTCCGGAAGACTCTCCGGCCACCAGGAGAAAGCGGGGCGGTCTCACGGCACTCGAGTTTTCATTTGGAGCAACAACGGTGTGGATTGCACCTGGATCGTTTCGGTCCACACATAGTCCACGCCGCGAAGGGAAGCCGTGGCCACCAGTTTGTATTCTCCCGGAGAAATGTTGGTGAATTCGAATTGACCCTGGGGCGCCGTCCTGATCAGGTTCGCGAGATTGATCCTGCTGTCGCGCCTCATCTGCGCGACCGTGTTTTCGAGGGAGCTGCCATAGGCGATCGGCATGAATTGAATGAACTGTTCCCTGTCTGTCTTTGCCAGGCCGGATTCCTTGAAGCTCTCCCAGAAGTTGTCGAGCCGGATCTGCGTCTCTGCGTTGAAAATCTTCGCATACTGCAGAGGCAGCAACACAACGCGCGCGCTTGCGGGCGGTGACATTCCCCGCGGAATCTCGAGGCTTCCCTTTATCGATGTCGACTGCAGGAGCAGCGCCAGCATGAACGCAAACATGCCGACTATTGTCGCACAGGGATGGAGTAAATGTGGGAGTAGGGCGTCGGCTGGCGGCGCTCATCAGAACATTCGCAGAGCGCCGCCACGAAAGCTTATTTGGAAGCTCGCGGACCCGTAGATTTCGAGCTGGATTTGGAGGGCTTTCTGGTACTCGAACCGTCATCGGTGTCTTCATCTTTTTTACTGCTGCTGCGCGAATAGCTTCGGCTTGTCGTCTTTTGAGACACACCGCCCTGACGAGCTCGGGTAGCCTGCCTCGCAGAGCTGCGAGTAGAGGCTTTCTTGTCCAGCGCTTCTGGATTCTCCATCAGTTCCTGTTTGCGCTCGGCCATCCGCGAGCCCAGTTCCTGCATCTGCGCATCGTCACTATCGATCTTCGACATCATTTCACCTTCCTCCTCCTTAATGTGATGCCGGACATTTTCGGCAAGCACAATGAACTTGGCGTGAAAGGTGTCATGATCGAGATTCTGGCTATCCAGCTCGTCGATCAGCACGTGGACGACGTGGTGCTCTTCGGTAGCTTCAGACATCACTTCGGTATCGTCCACCAGCGCTGCCACTTCGGGATAGAAGATCTCTTCTTCAATCGCCGCGTGAACCTTCAACTCATTGATGGCCTTTTGGGCGATCTCCATCTGTACCCGCTCGTCATCCGTGCCCTCGAACTGATCGAAGAGCTTCTTAACGTTCTTGTGGTCTTCTTTGAGCATGGATACAGGATTCATAGACTCCATGGTCTCAGCATTCGAAGCCCGGGACTTCCGGTTCGATTCCTTCATTGCTTTCCTCCTCTAAAAATTTGCACGTCGATTCGCGAGCAATCACCGTGCCGATGCAGACACTTGTTGGAAGTTGCCAGGCCCGGCCACATTTGCTGCACGAGATCGAAGCTCTCTGTATGGAAAGAAGACATCCCGTCAAAATCACGACGGAACCCATGGCTTTGGTGGAGTACTTGCAAACCACGATAGCGGAGGTGGCTAATGGGAAACCCATTTGTTCATGTCGAACTCATGAGCACCGACGTCAGTAAATCCAAGTCGTTCTATGGAAGCCTGTTCGATTGGGATCTCGAAGACGTGCGAATGCCGGAAATGATGTACACCATGATCAAAGTCAGCGAAGGAACCGGCGGCGGAATGTTGAAGAATCCAATGCCCGGCGCGTCGTCGAGTTGGTTGTGTAGGCCGCTGCGGGCGGAGAGGCAACAGTGCCGGCCGCCCGCTGCTCTCACTTCTTTCGGGCAGGAACTTTTGCACCACTTCGTCGCGCTTCGGACAGACCAATCGCAATCGCCTGTTTGCGGCTCGTCACTTTCTTACCGGTACTGCCACTTCGTAGCGTCCCGTGCTTGCGTTCATGCATGACTTTTTCGACCTTGCTGGAAGCTTTTTTTCCGTATCTTGCCATTGGTAATCCCTCCTTTTTCTCCTGCAACGGGTGTTGCAAATAGAGGACCACAACCGTGACATAGAAGTTCTGGCTCTGGAATTGCCCAATCGAGATGGGGACGACAATGCAAAACCGAAGAACCAGACGGGGCATAAACGTGTGAGCCATAACCTCAACGTCCCACAGGTGACGATCACAAAGTGAAGGAGTGATATCGATGAAAAAGAAGCGGACATTGACCGCTGGCGGTGCTGAGTCGCTGGGGCGCGAAACCTCTTCGTCCACGACCCTGCATGTTGTCGTTGAAACGCCCGCGGGAAGCCGGAACAAATATGCTTTCGATCCGGCCAGGCGCACTTTCGTTCTGCGCAAAGTCCTGCCGGAAGGCATGAAGTTCCCTCATGATTTTGGGTTCATCCCCTCGACGCTGGGCGAAGATGGCGATCCACTCGACGTTTTAATTCTTCTTGATGAGGCGACATTCCCTGGTTGTGTCGTTGAGGTTCGATTGATCGGAGTTCTTGAAGGCGAGAAATCAGAGGACGGCGAAAAGATCAGCGATCATCGGTTTATCGCCGTTGCCACGGAGTCTCGAAGTCACTCCGAGATTCGGGATATCGAAGACCTGAATGATACGGCCCTGGGCGAGATGGAAAGGTTCTTCGAGAATTACCAGCAGGAGCCGGGCCACGCATTCAAGGTCATCGCTCGACGCGGCGCGAACGAAGCGGTTCGCTTCATTGCCGCGGGACGCAGGCATCAAAAGCGGGAAATTGCATAGCCGGGCCAGGGTTGTTCTCAGGTGAGAAAACAACCCCGGCCCCTAAGCTACAGAGCACGTCTCCGACGACTGTCGTCCGCAACTGCCGACTCCCCGGTCTCCATCACCTGCTTGAATCGGCGCAGCATTTCTTCGACATGAGCTCCAGGTCGCTTGCCGAAGAGTGTCGCAATCACCGCCCCCACTCGGCCCGCCGGCAGGCCGTATTCCAGAGCAACGCGGACCAGAGTGCCGCGTTCGCCGGGTGTGGGCTCGAATCGGACGTACCCTGCCGTTTCGATAGGTGAGCCGTCGATGGATCGCCACCCGATCATTTCATCCGTTACGTCTTTAGTGACTTCCGCATCCCATTGAATCGGGATCTCGCCTGGCGCGGCTGCGGTCCACCGTGAGCGAACGTCGTCGAGAACTTCGACCGATTCAAGAATGTCGGTGATTATTGGCAGATTTCCGAAGTGCCGCCAGAAAGAATAAAGCTCCGATGCCGGCCGATCGATGATGATGGATTTTTTTAACTTAATCCCTGAGTACTTTCGGCGCGTCATTGCATAGACCGTCCCGCCGACGGCCATTGTGATTCCAGCGACAATCAGAGCAGCCTTTACGTTGCGTCTCACAAGGATTACCTCCCACTCGCTAACATTAACTAACCTATCGCCCGGTGCTCATTGTTTCTCTCAACCACACGGTCCGCGAGCTTTGTCAGTGGGGATGGCGACCATGCGGATCGACTCTCCCATCCAGACCGGGATTTCGTTCCAGAGATTGCTTTCATTTCCGGCAAAAGCTTGTTCATGGCCCGCAGACCTCGATTCACGATGGAGGGCGACAGGCCCTGCGACATCGCTGCCAGCCGGGCTCCAGGGGTGAGGACTATCGACTCCGTCTTGTTGCGACAGGCCTCGACGATTTGCCGGGCAGCCCGCCGGGCGCCGATTGAGAGTAACGGCATACCTGCTCCTACTGAGAACCAGGCGAATTCGTTTTTGTTGTTTCCCTTGAACAAAGCGTTCACATGGGAACCGGTGCGCATCAGGCCAGGGTAAACAGTCGTGACGTAAATATCTTCTGCAGCCAGTTCCGCACCCATCGCTTCCGACAACCCGGCTTGAGCAAACTTGCTCATTACATACGGTGTCAAATGCGGAACACCGAGTTTTCCGCCAATCGAAACCACGTTCACGATCCGTCCGCCGCCGCGATGGCGCATATGAGGAATTGCGGCAAGCATGGAATACAGGGATCCCCAGGCGTGCGTCTCCATCGCCGTTTGAAAGTCCTGCAGACTCATGGACTCGAAGGGGCCGACCTGAATCACCCCGGCGTTGTTGACGAGAACGTCGAGGCGGCCGAAAGAATCCACCGTCTCTCGAATCGCGCGCTCCACGTCCTGTTGGTTTCGAATGTCGCAGGGGATGATCAGAGTTCTGTGACCGATGTCATCGAGTTCACGCCTCGCAACTTCAAGCGTCGAGGCATTGCGAGCGACCAGCGAAACGTATGCTCCTTCCGCAGCGAGCAGGCGCGCAATTTCGAGCCCCAGGCCTCTTGAACCACCCGTAATCAACACCGCCCTGTTTCGGAAGCTGAAGCGTGGGGGGCGAGACGTTGCTACGAGTGCGCCGACAGCGAGCGCCGCCAGGGAACCGATAACCCACGGGATTACGGTTTCATCACGATCTTCACGCATTGATCCTCCTTATTTTTGAACATCTGGTATCCACGGTCTGCCTCATCGAGAGCGATTCGGTGAGTGATGATGCAAGAGGGATCGATCTCGCCGTCCTGGATTCGCTTCAATAACGGCTTCATGTACCGATGCACATGAGTTTGTCCTGCGCGAAGAGTCAAGCCCTTCGCGAATA
>Ga0207659_10000857_pt1 | contig 18059 bp, 16 predicted proteins | sample KBSM43metaG_FD_184330 | JGI IMG/M metagenome (GOLD analysis project Ga0207659, IMG submission 184330) | Miscanthus rhizosphere microbial communities from Kellogg Biological Station, Michigan, USA - KBS M4-3 metaG (SPAdes) (version 2) | ecosystem: Host-associated > Plants > Roots > Rhizosphere >...
AAGCTGATTCCAACCTTCCATCCCGCGTACCTGCTGCGCAATCCCTCGTCCAAGCGGGAGGTGTGGGAAGATATGAAGGTGGTAAGAAAGCTGTTGAAGTCGTAAGTCGAAAGTCTCGACCGACTTTCGACTTTCGACTTTTCGACTTTCGACTTCTGTGTACATTCACGTCGCCGTCCCGGTCCCTCTGCTCGATCTCCTCACCTACGCCGTTCCGCCCGGAATTCCTCTGCCACCCGTCGGTTCGCGTGTCGTCGTCCCGCTCGGCTCGCGCGTCGTCACCGGGATCGTCGTCGCGCGCGACGTGGCCGCGCCCGAGACCGGCGAGATCAAGCCGCTGCGCGAGGTCCTTGATCAGGAAGCATTCGTTCCGCTCGAAATCGTGGCGCTGGCGAAGTGGACCGCGGAGTACTACGCGTGCGGCGTCGGCGACACGATCCCGTTGCTGCTGCCTCCCATGGCGCGCGGCGGTCGCGCGGACGCGCACAAAACCCGCCGCGTCGTTGCGATTACGCCGGCCGGCCTCGATGCCTTAGGCAGCGAGGACGCCGTAGCGCCGCGCGGCATCACGCCCCGGCAGCGCGAAGCGCTGGCGATCGTGTCTGGCACACCCGATGGAATTCCGACGGCCGCTCTTGCCGGCCGAGGCATCAGCGCCGACACCATTTCGCGCCTCGCGAAGCGCGGATGCCTCAGTGTGCGATCCGAGCGCGTCGACCGCGACCCATTTGTCGCCATTGAAGGGGTCGGATCCGGGGTCGGATCCGGGGTCAGACCCCTGACAGATGAGCAGGCCGCGGCGGTCGATCGGCTGCGGACGCTGGCTGCTGCGGCCACCTTCAAGGTTGCGCTGCTGCACGGCGTCACCGGCAGCGGCAAGACCGAGGTTTACTTGCGGCTGGCGGCGGCGGTGCGTGATGTCGGCCGGCCGTCCTTGATCCTCGTTCCCGAGATCGCCCTGACGCCGGCCGCCGCCGCGCAATTCCGCGAGGCGTTTGGCGATCGCGTTGCCATCCAGCACAGCGGTCTATCTGATGGCGAACGCCACGACCAGTGGCAACGCATCCGCGGCAACGGCGTCGACGTCGTCGTCGGTACGCGGTCGGCGGTGTTCGCGCCGCTCGAGCGCGTCGGTCTGATCGTTGTCGACGAAGAGCACGATGCGTCGTACAAGCAGGAAGAAGCGCCGCGTTACAACGGCCGGGACGTCGCGATCGTTCGCGGCCAGCAGGCGGGCGCGCTGGTCGTCCTCGGATCGGCGACGCCGTCGATGGAGACGTATCACCACGCGATGACCGGTAAGTACGAACGCATCGTGTTGAAACGGCGGGTGCTCGATCGGCCGCTCGCGGCGGTGACGGTGGTCGACATGCGCGAAGAGTACGCGCTGGAAGGCGACGTGATCCTCAGCCGCGCGCTGCGCGACGGCATTGCCAGGCGGCTTGCCCTCGGCGAGCAGTCGTTGGTCCTGTTGAATCGTCGCGGGTTTGCGACGGCGGTGTTCTGCCGGCAGTGTGCCGGCACGCTCGACTGCCCGAACTGCAGTGTCTCGTTGGTCGTTCACGGCGAAGGGAATGCCCGTCGCGCCCGATGTCACTATTGCAACTACACCGCACGCGTTCCCACCAAGTGCCCCGCATGCGCGGGGCCGTATCTCGAGCAAGCGGGCTTCGGGACCGAGCGGGTCGAGGCCGAGTTGAAGAACACCTGCCCGGAGGCGCGCGTTGCGCGATTGGATCGCGACGCGATTCGCCGCAAGGGATCTCTGGCGGACCTGCTGACACGCTTTCGTAACGGCGACATCGACATCCTGGTCGGCACGCAGATGATCGCGAAAGGGCACGACTTTCCGCGCGTCACGCTGGTCGGGGTGATTTCCGCCGACGTCGGACTCGGCCTCGCCGACTTTCGCGCTTCAGAGCGAACGTTTCAATTGCTCACGCAGGTGGCCGGCCGGGCGGGACGCGGCGAGCAGCCGGGAGAGGCGATTATCCAAACCCTGTATCCAGAGCACTACAGCATCCGGCTGGCGTGCCGGCAGGATTACCCGGCATTCTTCGAGCGCGAACTCCACTTCCGCAAATCGATGCGCTATCCGCCGTTCGTGTCGCTGGTGAACACCCTCGTGCGCGCGCGCACCTACAGCGCCGCGATGGATGACGCCGCCGACGTGGCGCAGCGAGTCCGGCAGGAAGTGGGCGATAAACGTGACGTCGGGATTCTCGGTCCAGCGCCGCCTCCGCTCGCCAAGCTGCGCGGTGAATACCGCGCGCAGCTGTTGCTGAAAAGTGGAAATCGGCGGCGGGTTCGCGAAGCGCTCAAGATCGCCCTCGCTGGGCGGCCCGACTTGCAGCGGCGGCTGACCGTAGATGTGGACCCGTTGTCGGTGCTGTGACAAATGCGGATTTGGGATTTTGGCGTGCGGCTTGCGGATTGATGGGGGGTGCCGATTGCTTGAATGAATCCGCAATTCCCGATCCCCATTCGCAATCCGAAACGGCCAGAATCTATTTTCGTAAGAGGTCCAGCGGTTGGATGGGCGCCGGCGTGAAGCACAGCACGAACATAGCGACCGCAAATAGTGCCAGCAGCAATCGTGTCCGATCGAGCGGGACATGCTCATCGTAGACCCGCGGATGGCGCGGGCCGAAGACGAACAGCATCGCCACGGTTAGAACCGTCCAGACGATCCAGCTTGCGGAAAAGTACGACAGGCCGGCCGCGACGATCACCATCGTCAGCGTGACGTAGGTCGAGCGCGTGCCGAGCACGGCGTACGAAATATGACCGCCATCGAGTTGGCCGATCGGAAACAGGTTCAGCGCGGTCGCCAGCATGCCGAACCATGCGGCAAACGCCATCGGATGCATGTTGATGGTGTAGCCCTGCATCGTCTGTCCCCAGATTAACCACGACGCGAATTTGAACAGCAGCGGCTCGCCCAGTTCCATGATGCCGGGCGTGTCGGCGGGCATCGGCACGACGTGCGACAGCGCCAGGCCGAGAAACAACGCCGGCACCGCGACCAGGAAACCGGCAATCGGCCCGGCGATGCCGATATCGAACAGCATGTGTTTCTGCGGAATCGGTTCACGGATGCGGATGAACGCACCCATCGTCCCGGTCTGCAGCACCGGCACCGGAATGAAGAAGGGAAGCGATGCGTCCACGTCATAATAGCGGCACGCGAAGTAGTGCCCCATTTCATGCGCGCCAAGAATCAGCAGAATCGTTCCGCTATACCAGAAGCCGCGCAGCACCAGCGCCGGCACCGGCATCGGCAGCGTGGTGGTTGGTGCGAAGTCGGTCAGGAATGCGGCGTACTGAGAGGCGCCGACGAGCGTCGTCGAGACGAGCGTCAGCATGAACAGGAGGATATGCAGCCAGCCGCGATCCTGAAACTTCGCGGTTCGCCGCCAGACGGAATCCACTTACCCGATATTCTGCAGGTCTTTGCCCGGCTTGAAACGAATTGTGCGCCCTGGCGGGATGCGCACTTCCTTGCCGGTGCGAGGGTTGCGTCCGATGCCGCGCTTGCGGGGCTTGACTTGGAAAACACCGAAGCCGCGCAGCTCGATCCGTTCGCCGCGTTGCATGGAGGTCCGCATCGCGTCGAACACCGCATCGACCGCTACCTCGGCTTTGACCTTGGTGATGTCTGCGATTTTCGACACTTCATTGACGATGTCGACCTTGATCATGCTTAGGGACTCCTGACGGCTTGTAAATACTATAAATTGTGAGACTTACGCTGTCAAGGTTGAGGCTAAGTGGACATCTGAATGCCGCGCAGAACCCCATCCGTCGTCTTGGTCGGTCGCCCAAACGTCGGAAAATCCACGCTTTTTAACCGAATCACGGGCAGTCGCCGGGCGATCGTCGCCCCTGTGGCTGGCACGACCCGCGATGCGTTGGCGCGTCCCGTCATCTGGCGCGGCTCATCCTTTCAGCTGTTTGATACTGGAGGCCTTTTCGGCGCGAGTGAGGATCCGCTGCACGAATTGGTCGTCGAACAAGGGCAGCGGGCCATGAAAGGCGCTGATCTTCTGGTTTTTCTCGTCGATGGACGCGAAGGACTGGTTTCCGGCGATCAGCAGATCGCGCAACAAGTGCGTCAAACCGGCCAGCCAGTGTTGCTGGCGATCAACAAGACCGACGACAAACGCGCGCGCGGGGCGATGGACTTCTATCGCCTCGGATTCGAGCCCGTCTTCGAAGTCTCGGCAGAGCATGGCGACGGTGTCGCCGAACTGCTCGACGAAATCGCGACGCAGCTAGGGACAGGCCCGGGGACAGTCCCGGGGACTGGCCCCGAGCCTGTCCCCGAGTCGGATTTCGACGAGCCGCGAGAGACGAGTGACGAGCCGCGCGAGATGCGGATTGCGATCGTCGGCCGGCCGAACGTCGGCAAGTCGTCGCTGGTGAATCGGTTGTTGCGCGAAGAGCGCGTCCTGGTCAGCGACCTGCCGGGCACGACGCGCGACGCGATCGACGTGCCGCTGATGTGGCACCGTCGTCATTTGCGCATCGTCGACACGGCCGGCATGCGCCGACCCGGACGCGTCCGGACCGGCGGCAAGGTCGAACTGGTGAGCGTCGCGCTCGCAAAGGAATCGATTGCCGATGCTGATGTCGTCGCCTTGATCCTCGACGCGAAGGAAGGCGCGACCGATCAGGACGCGGCTATCGGTGGCGAGATCGACCGCGCCGGCCGCGGCGTCGTGATTGTCGCCAACAAGTGGGACCTCGCGAAGCAGACCGACTCGAACTTCGCGAAGACGTTCGACGAAAAACTGCGCCGAAAAATGCGCTTCCTGGATTACGCGCCGATCCTCCACATCTCCGCGCTGACCGGCGAGCGTTCCGGCAAGGTGCTCGAGACCATCGACAAGATTGCCGCCGCACGTCAGAAGCGGATTCCGACACCGGCGCTGAACCGATGGCTCGAAGCCGTGACCGCGGCAAATCCCCCCGTCAGTCCCGGGAACAGACACGTCCGCATCCTCTACGCGGCACAAATCGGCGTCGCGCCGCCGAGGTTCGTGTTTTTCACGAACGTGGCGACGACGTTCCATTTCTCGTACGAGCGATTTCTCGTCAACCAGCTCAGGGATGAATTCGGGTTCGTCGGCAGCCCGATTCGCGTGCAAGTTCGGCGTCGAAAAAAATGACTACGTTAATTTTGCAACTTCGCCGCCTGCCGCATTCCGAGGGTCTTCCGTTACCGACCTACATGACCGCGGGCGCAGCGGGAATGGATCTTTACGCGGCCGTCACGGACGATGTGCGGATCGATGCCGGCTCCATCGTGCTCGTACCGACCGGTCTTGAAATCGCCATACCGTCCGGCTTTGAAGCGCAGGTGCGTCCGCGATCCGGGCTCGCCGTGAAGCACGGCATCAGTCTGCCGAACACGCCGGCGACAATCGATTCCGACTACCGCGGCGAGATTCGCGTGCCGCTGATCAATCTCGGTCGCGAGGCGTTCGTCGTGTCGCGCGGCATGCGGATCGCCCAGCTGATTGTGGCCGCGGTGGCGCGGATCACGTGGGACGAAGTCAGCGAATTACCCGTAACCGACCGCGCCGCAGGTGGTTTCGGGCATTCCGGCACCTGATATACTTCGTACACCGATGCCGGAAGTTTCCGCTCAGGTCGAAATCCCGAAGCGCGCGCTGTTCAAGGCGGCTGAGGTGTGCGACCTGGCGAAAGTGCAGCCGTACGTGCTTCGGTCGTGGGAGACGGAATTCCCAGCACTCGGGATTGCGAAGGGTGACGGCCCGCGTGTGTATCGGCGAGCCGATGTCGAGCAAGTACTTCGGATCAAGCATCTGCTGCTGGTCGAAGGCCTGACGCTCGCCGGTGCGCGGCGCAAACTCGAAGAAGAGACGACGCCAGTGGGCGCCGACACACCGGTCATCGACGCCCTGATCGGCCAGAACGCCCGCGAGCGGTTGACGACGGTCAAACGGGGACTGCAGTCGATTCTGGATCTATTGTCGAACGCGCCGAACGGCGACGAATTTCGACTGGCCGCGACGCCCCCAGTGTCGCGCGCGCGGTCGGTGTCGGCGGCACGGTCGAAAGCAGCGAGGGGTAAATCGGCGCCAACCAAGCGAGCGTTGAGGAGAAAGCACTAATTCTGCAATCGGCAATTTCGCTTCGGTATCGGGATGTAGCGCAGCCTGGATAGCGCACCTGACTGGGGGTCAGGGGGTCGCCGGTTCGAATCCGGCCATCCCGACCAAATTTTCACGGTCCGTTCTGGACACAAAGGCAACACTTACTCCAAGGTAATCGTCCCACCTCGCTTCGTTCGAGGTAGTATCGCGGCGGCTCTTCTTTACAACGTAGGTGGAGCATCTGGAAGTCTCGGTTTTGAGTCACCCAGGATTCTCTGCCGACTGCGCCGCGAGCGTGCCCTCGGAATTCTGGAAATGGGAATCCGAGCACAGCGAGCCAGACCAATCGTCCTCTGATTGCGCTAATTGCATGCGGATCACGCTCGGGTTTCATTTTGCTCGTTCTCAACCGCCAGCGCGCACCGCTGCTTAAAATCTTTTCAAAAGCTACTTCGATCTCCCGGACGAGGCGTTGATTGCCTTTGCCTCCGAGAAGCCGTCGATCGCCAGGAACGTGTTGTTCAGGAAAACGGCGCCGAACATAACCCAGTAGAGATTGGGCGCGACTGTCTGGAGGTTCATCTCGACATATGTGAGAAGGATCGCCCCGACCGTCAGTGCGAGGCCGAGCGGCACGCGCCGGCCGTTATAGGCCGTGCCCAGGCCCATCAGGAAGAAATTCAGGACCGCCGCAAGCCACGGCTGCTTCACGTCGCCCTCCTTAATTGCTGTCAGCGAGCGGCGTCACTATACAGGACACCGCGCCCGAAGCGCTAATTTGGCGGGCGAGTCTGACGTCTCAGGCGACAGTCGCTTGCCGACGATGGGATCTCAGGATTAAATTCATTGGCTCGTTCTCAACCGCTCTGCCGCGCCCTCCGTGACGTGACCGAAAGCTACGCGCCCGAGTTCGTGCGATGCGCGCTCGGGGCCACGGAGATTGAACCAGTACTGCACCATCCGCGCTTTGGCCAACGCCAAGGTCACAAGGTGATTTTGGAACCGACGATCGCGCGTTCCTGCTGCGCGGCGAACGATCGGGCACCGATGCTGGCCGAATCGACACCGTCACGTACCGCGCCACCGACGCTTCGTCGAACGTGACGGTGGTGATCGCTCAAGTTGTGGTGTCGCATTAGTCGCATCGCGAAGAGCTGACGCGTGCATGGCGTGCGTCTGATGACACTCTCAAACCAAGAGCGCATTTCAAAAGTAGCTGAGGTGCCTCTTGTACTGTTCGAGACGAATTGGTACGGTCGTGTGACCGACAGCGAGGCGGTCACGCATGGTCAAACGTTTGATCGACGATGCTTAATGGGCGCGGATCGAGCGGTTGTTGCCGAAGCCGCTGCGTCGAGGCTTCAAGAACATGGGCGTGTGCCGGATCGAGCGGCGTTGACCGGGATCGTGTTTGTGTTGCGCACAGGGATTCCGTGGCAAATGTTGCCGAAGGAGGTGGGGTGCGGGTCGGTCAGCACGTGCTGGAGACGACTAGTGCGCTGGCAGCGCGCCGGCGGCGCCCGCACGCCATGCTGCTTGCGGAAGATGCCAGCTGCCGCGCACTGGCCGCATCTTTGCCAGTCAAGCGCGTCACCATCTTTTGTTTAAAGGCCAGGGAGAATGGCTTCGTCACCGAATCGTTGCCTTCTCGCCCCGCTGATTAACCGAGCGAGCGACAACTATCTTGACGCTGGGGGGCGAGTCAGGCGACACATGTGTCAACGCCGTAGCGTTCCGAACAGCATGGCCAGACCGTTCCATGTAATCTGCACGCCGATGGACAGGAGGACGAACGCGATCACTCGCTGAACGCCATGCGCGGTCTGTGGCTTGATGCGCGCCGCGATCATGGGCGCGAAGCCGTAGCACACGAACACGACGGCGCTCAGCACCGCGACCGCGAGTGCTATCCCGCCATGAGCCGCCACATCCGCAAATCCGCGTTGGGCCGACGCCTGAGCGCTCAGGGTAATCATCACGACGATGCATCCAGGCCCCGCCGTGATGGGAAAGGTCAACGGGTAGAAGACCTTGCTCTCGAGCGACGCGAGGTCCGTCTCAGGCGAAGTCGCGGTGTCGGCGGCGGCGGGTGTGGGCTGGTCTTGACTCAACAAACGCCAACCCATCGCGGCAAGGACGAGGCCGCCCGACACCTGCATCACTGGCAGTGAAATGCCGAAGAATTTGATGATCGCCGCACCGGCGCTCTCGATCAGAATCAGAAACAATGACGTGTTGATCGCGATGCGTTTGGCAAGTCGGCGATACACAGCAGGCGGCGCCGGTCCGATCAAGCCAAGAAAGACCAGCGCACCGCCGAGCGGATTGATCAGCGGCAGCAGCGCCGAAAACGACAGTCCAAAGAACGTCAGCACGGCCTTCATGACATGGCAATCAGCTCGCAACTGAGCGGCGTGATCTTCATCACCTGCTTTCCGCAAAATCCGTGCGCGATTCAGCCAAGGCGCTTGGCGCCCAGAAGCTGCTCCCGCATTGGACTACTCGTTGCACTCCCTTCGCGGACGCGCGGGATTCCCGCGTAGATCGCACGATCATCCGATTGGAGCTCCGACATTTCGGACTCGGTGACCTGAGGAGTCGAGGCATGTCCACGCGAACTGTTATGACGGCCGGCGCCGCCATCGGCCTGGTATTGGTGTTCACGTTCGGGATTCGCGCCGACGAGAAGACGATATTGATCGAACTCGAGCCGCGGAGTGAGGCATTACCCACCGGGTTGAGTGCGAGCGGCGCCGTCGTGTCCGGCGGCTTCAACGGCAACGGCGGGTTCTACTGGATGCCGACCACGGGCGTCATTTTCGCCGGCGGCGTGCAGGCCTCTGGTGTGAGCCGCGACGGCCACACGATCGTCGGATCGGCAAGGGACTCACGCCTCATCCTGCAGGCCGCGATCTGGACGCGCGGGACTGAATGGCGTCTGCTCGGCTCGTTCGCCGGAAGCGCCGGTCCCTGCGATTTATCTTTGAGCCAGGCAACCGGCGTGACCGGAGACGGACAGACGGTCGTCGGGTTTGCGTATAGCGGTTGCAGCAGTGCCCACGCGTTCCGATGGACGGAATCCGGCATGGTCGATCTCGGCAGCAGCGTTCAGGGTAGACCCAGTCGGGCGTTGGGCATCTCGGCAGACGGGACGGTTGTCGTCGGCGATCAGAGCACCGCTGAAGGCTTCACCCAAGGTGCGCGCTGGGCGGGCGGACGGCAGGAACTGATGACCGGTCCAGAGGGCCCAGCCGGATCGGGGATGGCGGCGAACCGCGACGGCTCGATTGTCGTCGGGCGAGTCTGTGTTCCGTCGAGCGGGCGTGTCGGCGACCAGAGCGCGTGGATCTGGAAGACGCAGGGCGGCCTGACCTGTTTGCCCGCGCCACGACGGCTGGTCTCGCCTGGTCCTCCCATCAACGTCGAAGCCGCCGCAACGAGCGACGACGGGCAGGTGATCGGCGGCTCGCAAGGCATTGGCGTCGATTCCAACGCCATTCTCTGGATCGGTGGCCAACCGACCTATCTCAAAGAGTTCCTGCAGGCCAACGGGTTGCCGGACGCATTTCGGACCTGGATCAACACCGGAACCATCAGCGGCATTTCGCCCGACGGCCGCGTGCTGGTCGGCTGGGGAGCCGCTGCCGGCGGCTTCCGCGGCTACATGGTGATCCTCGGATCGAGCCGGGTGATCCCATGATGAAAGCCGCGATCACGTTCGCCGCCGTCGCTCTCCTGATCGCACCCTCATCCGCCCGCGCCCAGTCATGGGAGGCATCGGGTCTGTTCGGCTTCACACCGTCGGCGACCATCGACCAGCGCGCCTCTGAACTGAGTGATTCCGACGTCCGCGGCGCTTTCACCTGGGGCCTGCAGGGCGCGCGGTTCTTCACGCATTCGCTCGGCGCCGAGGTGCTGTGGACGCAGCAGGCGTCGGCGTTCGAAATTGGAACCTCCGACGGAAAAGCCGATCTCTTCACGATGATCGTCAGACAACTGCACGGGAACGTCGTCTACCGGTTCGGGAGCGCCAGCGCGAAGTGGCAGCCGTTCGTCTTTGGCGGACTCGGCGCAACATTTTTCACCTCGGACACGGTTGCATCCGAGACGAAGTTATCCCTCGACGCGGGCGGAGGGGTGAATTTGTTCCTGTCACGATCGGTTGGCGCGCGAGCGCATGTCCGATACAAGCCAACGTTCCTCAACGACAGTTCGTCGGACTTCTGCGATCCCTTCGGCTTCTGCCAGGGAACGTTGCACCAGATCGAGTTCGCCGCCGCGGCTGTCCTGCGATTCTGAGTGTGTTCCGGTCACATACGTCAGACATATTCCAGAGTAATCACCCCAGCTGGCTTCGTTCGAGGTAGTATCGCGGCGGCTCTTCTTTACAACTGATGTCAGTCGCTCGAACCGATTAGCGGTGTCCTCGCTAAACGTGTTGGACAGGCGCGGCGGGGAGGATTGTCGCCCTGATCGATGCGGAAAGGGCAGAGTCCCTCTCAACCGCGTGGACTAAGCCGTCAGCCATCAGCAGGTTCTCGCGACCGGGCGCACGTGACCGACGTCATGGACGTTGAGAGATCGCACCGCGTATTGTCTCTTTATCGTGTGGCCCGCGCACAGGCCGATGACCAGCGGTCTGCCTTTCTGGAATCCGCCTGCTCCGGCGACGACGCACTGCGACACGAAGTGGAATCGCTCCTCGCGCACGATGGGGGCGCCGAAGCGTCACTGACCGAAGCCATGGCGCTCGACCGTCTCGGCAAGACGGACTCCGAAACAGTCCAACTTGGCGCTCAGCCTGAAACGACACTCGGGAAGTATCGGATTGATCGTCTCCTCGGCCGCGGGGGAATGGGTACCGTGTTCCTCGCCTACGACACCGTGCTCCATCGTCAGGTCGCCCTCAAGGTGATACGCGGGGCTCTTGATGGTGAAACGTCGCGCCAGCTTCTCCTGCGCGAGGCCCGGAATGCCGCTGCGCTGAACCATCCCCATATCTGCACGATCCACGAAGTCGGTGACGCAGACGAAGCTGCGTTCATCGCTATGGAATATGTCGAGGGTCGCTCTCTGCGTGATCGGCTCGACGCAGGCGCGTTATCGCTCGAAGAAGCCGTTCGTTACGGCCTCCAGGCGGCGGACGCGCTCGCGTACGCGCACGAGCACAGCGTCATTCATCGCGACTTCAAAGCAGCCAACGCGATCGTCACCGAGAGCGGCTGGTTGAAAGTCGTCGACTTTGGATTGGCCCAACGCGGCGATGCGCTGATGGCCGACGCCACGACCGTAGTCACACTCGTGCCGGCGGGAGTGGCTGCCGGCACACCCTACGCGATGGCACCGGAGCAGATACGCGGCGCGACCACCGATGCGCGAACCGATGTTTGGGCGCTCGGCGTCCTCCTATTCGAGATGGTGACTGGCGCCAGGCCGTTCAATGGCTCGACGATTCCCGAACTCTTTTCCTCGATTCTCAGGGATGCCGTGGCCCCCCTGTCAAACGCGGTACCGTCCGCAATCGCGGATGTGATCGCCCGCTGCCTCGAGAAGGACCCTGGTCGACGCTATCAGGACGCCGGCGAATTCCGCCGAGCCCTTCAGATCATCGAAACGGGAATGGCGACACCATGGTCCGGCCTGCGCGATCCGCTCACGTGGCGTTGGCAAATCTCCGTCGCTCAAGGATTGATAGGCCTCACGCTCCTGACGCTGCTCGTGTTCGTCACTGCGAACAGGGCGCCTCTGAGAAGATTGATTAGTCGACCTCTGGCGTCGCGTTCGGCTAGCAGCAACGTTGACACACCGCTCTCTCCAGGCGCTGGCGGTCACCGAGCTTTGCGTCGCTCGGTGGCATTGTTAGGATTCAAGAATGTGTCGGCACGCGAGGAAGTCGCCTACATCTCTACCGCACTGGATCAGGGCCTCGGCTCGGACCTGGCAACGGGCGAGCGACTCCGAATTATCTCGGGGGAAGAGATCTCGCGCATGAAGCACGAGCTCCACCTGGTCCCGGGCGAGACTCTCGCTGGAGACACGCTTCGGCGAGTGAGGGCCAGTCTCGGTATCGATGTCGTGGTCACGGGCTCGTACACAGCGCTTGGGGCCCAGGGCGGGAGTCAAGTGCGCGTCGACATTCGAGTACAGGACACCGAGTCGGGACAACTCATTGCCTCCGCTTCTTCGACTGGAACAGAGACAGAACTCCTCAACCTCATCGCCGAGAACGGCGCTGCCGTCAGACGCACGCTGGGCCTCAGCGGCGTGGAAGCGCAACAAATCGCCAACGCCGCGCTCCCGGTCTCTCGTGATGCGCGGCGTCTGTACGCCGAAGGATTGGATGCTCTCCGCAGGTTCGATGCGAAGGGCGCACGAGATCTGTTCGAGCGGAGCATTGCGCAGGAGCCGGACTTTGCCCTTGCTCACGTCGGCTTGGCCAACGCCTGGTCGATCCTGGGATACGACGCACAAGCGGCGCGCGAAGCCGCCGCCGCGACAGGGCTCGCGCGTGCGTTGCGAAAGGAAGACCAGACCTGGATCGAGGGACAGTACCGCGAGTACACGCGCGAATGGGGCAGCGCGATCGCCGCGTACCGTGCGCTCGTGACGAATTACCCAGACCAGACGGAATACGCGCTGAAACTCGCCGATGCGCAGACCTCTGCTGGTGTTCCGAAGGACGCGCTCATCACGCTCGCGAGTCTCGCCAGCACCGTGCCTGGATCCAAGGATGATCCCAGGGTTCTTCTTGCCGAAGCATCGGCTGTGGAGTCGCTGGGTGACGCGAGACGACAGGAGACGTCGGCACGGGCCGCGATCGCGGCGGCAGAGCATCAGGGCGCCGGGCTCCTCGTTGCCCGCGGGTCAATCGCGCTGGGACGCGCCCTCCAGGTTCTTGGAAACACGACGGCTGCAACCGAGGCAAATGAAGCGGCGCGGCGACTCTTCGAAGAGGCTGGCGACCGACGTGGCGTCGCTCGTGCGCTCATTCAGCTCGGAACGCTGGCCCGAGATACAGGAAAGCTCCGAGACGCAGAGCGGATTCTGCGAAGCGCTCTGCAAATCAGTCGTGAGGTGGGCAACAAACGCCAGACCACGCAATCGTTGAACGAGCTCGCAAACGTCTTTTTCCATCTTCGCAGGTTCGAATTGGCCGCGAAGATGTACGACGAGGCGGTCACGGTCAGCCGCGAGCTGGGTGACCAGGGTGCGGAAGCCCGTGCGTTGGGCAATCTGGCATCGGTTCACTACGAGCAAGGTAACGTGCTTCAAGCGCAGCGCTTCGACGAGCAAGCGCTGTCGATCAAGAGAGCGATCGGCGATCAGCGCTCGATTGCCTTTTCCCTCATCAACATCGCTGAAACGGCGGCCGACCTGGGCAAACTCGAGGAGGCCCAGAAGATGTATGAGGAGAGTCGCGCGATTAATGAAAAGTTGGACGCGAAAGGCCCCTTGTCCTACTCGTTGAGCGGGCTTTCCACGGTCGCCCTTCGTCGCGATCAGCTTCCACTCGCACAAGAGATGATCGAGAAGTCTTTACAATTGCGGACTGCGATCAACGACATCGAAGGCATTCTTGACGCGGAAATCAGCCTTGCCAATGTCGTGTTCGAGCGTGAAGATATCACCGCCGCTTCCGAGGTGCTGCGGCGCATCAGCGACCGGATCGAGCACGGCGCTCCCGAGCAGGTGGCTCGAGCAGCCGTCGTTCGCGCCACTCTGCTTACGCGGCAAGGGCGCGCGCGAGAAGGCAGGTCCGTCTTGTCGCCGATTCTGCAGCGTTCTGCGGAGGGCTATGGCGCCGCAACCGGCGTGGCCATTGAGCTTGAAGAGGCACGACTGTTCGCGGCGCTAGGCGACATGTCCGCGGCCGTCGCCAAGGCCAGCGGGGTCGCGGTTCGCGCCCGCACCCGCGGGCTTCTGGCATTCGAACTCGAGGCCGATCTCGTGCTGGCAACGATTAAACCCATTGATCAGACTTCGATCTCGCGGCTGATTCAACGCGCCCGTGCGGCGAATTTTGCGCTGATCGGCAGGAAGGCGGAGACGCTTCTGACAACCCGCAAACCACCAACCTAGTCTGGTTCCTCGGCTCGACGCCATGGTCCGAGGTGGGTCGTCCCGTCCTGGCCGTCGATAATCACGAGGGAACGCAGGCTATCCTGTGCGTCTCGGTAATTGTGGTCTGGCCCAGATACTGTAGTTGCAGCGTGACCTTTGTAGTGAGCGGCGCGACATCAACGCCACACGAGCCTATGGACTGAGTGGTTCTGCCGACACCCGAAATGACGAAGCTTGCCCCGTTGGACTGCGCGACCAGAATCAACGAGATGGTCGCCGAGTCATTTTCTACCCTCAGCTGAATCGTTCCGTCAGAGAAATGTCCCGCCAGGTTTGCCAGTCGATCAGAACTTGCGGAGAATGCAAGAGGATTGGTCGTTCGCACGATGGTCGTGAAGCCGAACATGTCCGCGTCACCGGCGTCGACCCGTAGCTCTCCGCATTTCAAAGCGTCTTCATCTGTGCACTGCGAGCCGCCGCCACCTCCGCCCTCGCTGACGCGCTGTGTGGAGATTCGACTTTCACCGCCAGTGGATTGCGCGGTGCTCCCCTGGCTCGCGGTCACTGGAGTGCCCGGTATGCGCGTGGGGCTGACCGAGTTGGGAGAGCCGCCACAACCCGCGACCGACGCACACAAACCCAAACCAACTAGCGTTGCGGCAACTCGCATGACCGTTCGGCCCCTGCAGAATGTGGACCATCCGTCGTAACTCAAAAACGGCGTCAAATAGTATCGAGCGAGAGCAGATAGCGAATCGGCCGGAGCCTTAAGTCTCCCGAATGCGAGCATTGTTCAGATGAACAAATACTCAAAATCAGACCTGCCGATCGCGTAGGAAAGAAGGTCTGTTCGGTTGGGAAGCTGTTCGATCCGAGCCGCGATGTCTTGCTGATCACCGACAGCGAGGCGGCGTCCTCGTCGCTTGCAGGGTTCATCGCCCGGCGCTTCGAGCTCGACTGGGTCGCAATCTGCCTCCCCCGCTGGTCGCGAATGGACGATCGTTCGGCCACGACCTCCGCACGCCATTGACCGCCATTCGCGTCGCCGCCGACAATCCCGAGTCGTTATGTCGAATCCGGCCATCCCGACCAAATCTTTACTGGTATACACCGGTCACACTGGTCCGCCGGCCACACCCGCCTCAATGGCTATTTGTTGCGACGAACGTACATGACAGAGACCCCGCCTGGAATGTAATTGACAGTGACAGGGAATGGGTGTGCTTCGTGGCTCGTGACGGTTCGACCGGAAATAATTCCGACCGCTGAGCCGAACACCGCGTCGCTGAGCCAATGTCGATTGGCCGGCAATCGGGATATGGCGACGTATGACGAAAAAATGTATGCAGGAACCGCATACCGCCATCCCAGGTGACGCTCGAGGGCCGTAGCAAACGCGAACGTGTCCGCAGCGTGGCCCGACGGAAACGAGTTCTTTCCGCTCCCATCCGGGCGCTCTCGTCTCGTGGTGTACTTCAGCGTTTGGGTCAACGCTTCGGCCATCGCGAGCGACTGAATCAGGTCCATCCCCACGTGCGACACTTTGGGTTGGTCTTTCAGACGTCCCACGGCATACACGACCGACGCGCTCGTCAGCAGCGTCGGGAGCTCTCCCAGGACTTCGCCAAGCTTGAAGAACTTGTTAGCGAAGTCGCTGTCCACGAGGGCCTCGTTCAGGTTGTCGTCAGCGGGATGAACGGCAAGCGCCAACCCTCCACCAACCCCGGCCCACATGAGGTTCTCGCGGGAAGGGAGGTACTTGAAGTTAATGATGATGCCTTTCGCGAGAGCCTTGATTCCGGTGTGCCGCGGTGTCGGCGGCGGGCCAGCTGGTTGCTGAATCACCTGCTCGAAGTCAACCGTCGGCGTGAATAACGGCGTGCGGAACGCGAGCATGTCCGATGATGGAGTGCCGCTCGCATCCACGAGAGGCTGGCCCACGTCGGTCTGGGCTCGCACGGGCGCAGCTAATCCGCAGGTGACGAACATCACGACCACGACACAGCTGACCCGCATTTCAGAACCTCCTCTAGAACTCGACATCGCCGGAAAACTCGGGCTGCTCGTCGGAGCTCGCCTCAGTCGGACGTCGGAACGATTCGCGCCAGCCGGCGGCGAAGGTCCAATCGACGTCACAGAGGCACGGCCCCGCGCCAGGGCAACAGACCGCATCCGCGGTCGGGCCGGGCGTGATTGGCGCCTTGAAGAGAAGGAACTAAACCCGCAGCGGGATGGGAGGACTGGTCGTCGGGATCGGAGAAGCGAGAGAGGCGACGGCAACGGAAATAATTCGATGGACTACAACGTGCGGCCGAGAGTTCGAGGCCAGCCCGCGAAACCGCGCGACGACGACGATCGTGCCGATCGCCATCGCGACGCCAATGCATAAGGCCGCGATCACGGCGTTCACTTCCGTGTCATTACCGTCCTGGAGCGTGTGATCCCACTGATCAAACATCTCCACGATGGGGCCGCCGATGCAAATCGCCAGAATCGCGGCGACAGCGAGCCGTCGCAGGTTCACCGTAACGCGAGTGTAACACGCAGTCTGGGACCGTCTGTTCCACTTGAATATTGGCAATTCGACGCACAATCCCTTAGAAGTTTTTTAGCAAGTCTTTGGGCCGATTTTAGGGCCGCCTTTCTATGGTGGAAAGGTGACCAGACCACGTTCCTCGCAACTGCAGATCATCGCAACGACCGAGGCAGGCACCCGCGCCGCGATGTTGCAGGCGAAACGGCGATCAGCCATTTCCGCCACCGATCGGATCGTCCTGATCGTGCCGCGACCCTTGCCCGGAATTCCGCAAGACGCTGCGTCGACGGTCCAGCGTTACCGACGCATGGCCAACGAGTGCGGCCTCGACGTCGTCGTCCGGCTGTGCCTCGTCGGCGGTCGCCGTCGCCGTCACGCGCTGCAACAGATGATTCCGAAAGGTGCGGTCGCAATCGTCGGCGGATCGCAGCGCTGGTGGTGGCCGACAGATGAACAGCGAATCGCAACGGCGTTGGGGAGGGCCGGCCACGAAGTAATATTCGCTTCGGCATGAACTTTTCCGCCGACGGGCGCAAACTGGTCGTCGGCGTCGTCGGGATCGTCAGTCTCACCCTGTTCTTCCACCAATGGCCGCAGGTTGCGAACGCGGCGACCGTTGCCCTCAGTTTCCTCGTCGTTGTCCTGCTCGTCGCGGCGACGGCTCGTTTGTGGGTGGCGGTCACTACGTCGTTCGTCGCCATGCTGTCGTTCAATTTCTTCTTCCTGCCACCGGTCGGGACGCTGACGATTTCGGATCCTCAGAACTGGATTGCTTTGATGGCGTTTCTCGCGGTCGCGCTGGTCGCGAGCAACCTGTCCGCGGTCGCCCGCACCCGCACCCAGGAGGCGCTGATGCGGCGCGACGAGGTTGGGAAGCTGTTCGATCTGAGCCGCGATGTCTTGCTGATCACTGACAGCGAGGCGGCGAACTCGTCGCTCGCGGGGTTCATCGCCCGCCGCTTCGAACTCGACTACGTCGCAATCTGTCTCCCTGCGGGCCGCGACTGGACGATCTTTGAATCACACGCCGCGGGTGCTCCGAATCCGGACGAGCTCACTGCGGCCTTCAACACCGGCCGCAACAACGACGGCCAGTTGGCGGTTGCCTCAGGCGTCGGGCATCGCATGGTCGTATGGGCCGGCGACGCGGTTCAGGTGGTACCGCTGCGCCTGGGAGCGAAAGCGATTGGTCTGCTTGCCACGCGTGGGCGGTCGATCGACGCGGGCACGCTCGATGCGATTGCAGGACTGACGGCGCTGGCGATCGAACGGGCGCAGTTTCTCGACGAGCGGAAAGCGGCCGAGTTCGCACGGCGGAGCGAGGAACTGAAGTCGGCGCT
>Ga0207659_10000859_pt1 | contig 18034 bp, 13 predicted proteins | sample KBSM43metaG_FD_184330 | JGI IMG/M metagenome (GOLD analysis project Ga0207659, IMG submission 184330) | Miscanthus rhizosphere microbial communities from Kellogg Biological Station, Michigan, USA - KBS M4-3 metaG (SPAdes) (version 2) | ecosystem: Host-associated > Plants > Roots > Rhizosphere >...
CTCCGGGCTGCCAAACTCGAACGTCCAGGACGGCTGCTCAATGACGCCATCGAGCGACACGAACTCACTCACGATCAACTTGCGCATCGTAACTCCCCCTCTCATCGTGCCACCCACGCCGATCCGAGACGACGGGCGCGTCAGCGCTCGCTGTCGAGTGTTCGCATCTGCGCCTCACCGTATCGAGACCCGGCGACGGCGTCGGCGGGCACGACCGCCTCGATGTCCGCGACTTCCGCGGCGGTCAACGACGCGCCGACCGCCCTAAACGCTCCCTTGTTGTCCGCAAGGCGCGGCAGCGCGTCGCCGAGACGCGCGTTGCGCTCGAGATTGTGCCGCCGGAATCGCGGCAGGTGCGCGCGCAGGTCAGTCGCGGTCATGGGGCACGATCCACTCAGGAGGCCTCGCGAGAGACCACCATACGTTGTCATTCCGATTCCAAGCTCGTTCGGTGCCGGAAGGTGGCGTCTCTCGGGCTCGCGGCTGATCACCGAATATTCGATTTGAACATCGACGATGCAATGCACCCGATGCGCTCGGCGGACCGTGTCCTGCGCCACTTCCGACAGCCCGGCGCCGCCCACGTACCCGGCTCTGATCAAATCAACGATCGCACCGACCGTATCTTCGATAGGAACGGCGGGATCGACCCGGCACGGGCGATAGATGTCGATGCGATCATCGGCAACGGTCACCACTGAGATCGTAGCGGTGCACCCGTGAATTCGTCTTGAACGATCTGGCTGGCCCCCTTAGCCAGTCAACTATCGAGTCGAAGATCTCACAGCACTTCTCAAAGCACTGCGCGAAGAAGGTTGCAACGTGCTCGAGAAGACCGACGACTCGGAGTACGGGGAATTCGGATGGGTCATGGATCCAGAAGGCAACAGGGTTGAACTCTGGCAACCGCCACAAGGGCAATGAATATCGGTTACCCGCGAGAGGGACCAAGAAATCGGAACGCTGCTCGGCGACAATCGCAAAAGCTGCACGCTTCGATGCACTTACGTGCGCGGCGCGTGGGTTTCACGACCGCACGGAAGCGTTGCGTTTCGCGGGCTGTGGGCGTATCGTTGCTGTCGGCCTAAGTACCGCGCCACTCGCGGTACGCGGGGGACCCGAGCAACCGGGGCGAATCGGCGTTACGCCGTAGGACACTTCTGAGTCCGAGCCCGTCAGCTAACCCCGCCGGCGATTCACGGAAGCAGGCCTTGAACAAGCTCCGATCCGAGCGCGCGGATGGCTGAAGATTCCGCGTTCTCTCTGAAACGTCTCCTCGTCGGCAGACCGATCCCCTCACACCTGGCGCACCACGAGCGGCTGTCTCGCGTCACGGGCCTGGCGGTGCTGTCATCAGACGCGTTGTCGTCTGTCGCCTATGCGACCGACTTCATACTTGCGACGCTGCTGGTTGCGGGTGTCGCCGCCTTCCGCTATGCCGTGCCGATCAGCATCGTGATCGCGACGCTGTTGGCGATCGTCGCGTTTTCGTACCGCCAGACGATTCATGCCTACCCGACCGGCGGTGGTGCCTACATCGTCGCCAAGGAAAATATCAGTCCGCTGGCAGGCTTGATCGCAGCGGCGTCGCTGTTGGTGGATTACACGCTGACAGTGGCGGTCAGCATCTCGGCCGGCGTCCTGGCGATCACGTCGGCGTTTCCGCAGCTCGACCAGCACCGCGTCGTGATGTGCCTGTTTTTTCTGGCAATCTTGATGGTCGGCAATCTTCGCGGTATCCGCGAATCGGGCCAAATCTTTGCCGTGCCGACCTACTTTTTCGTCTTCAGCATCGGCGTGCTGCTCGCCGCTGGCATCTACCGGTATCTTTCCGGATCGGTCTCGCCGGTCGACACTGCCCTGCCGCGCGAAGCCGGTCATGCGCCATTGACGACGTTTCTGCTGCTCACCGCATTTGCCAACGGCTGCACTGCGATGACCGGTGTCGAGGCCGTCTCGAATGGCGTCCCGGCCTTTCGTCCACCCGAATCGAAGAACGCATCGGCGACGTTGATTGCAATGGCAGTTCTGGCGATCACGATGTTCGTGGGCATCACGATTCTGGCCCACGCCTACGCGGTAATCCCAACCGCCGCGGAATCGGGCGTATCGCAACTCGGTCGCGCGATTTTTGGCGGTGGCACCTGGGCGTACTATGCGCTGCAGGCGGCGACCACGCTGATCCTGGTGCTCGCGGCCAACACTGCGTACGCGGACTTTCCACGGCTGGCGTCGATTGTCTCGCGCGACGGCTACCTGCCGCGCCAGTTCATGAACCAGGGGGATCGGCTCGCGTTTTCGAACGGCATCCTGGTGCTTTCCTTCTTCGCCGCCGTGCTGATTGTCGCCTTCGGCGGCGACACCCAGTCGTTGTTGCCGCTCTACATGATCGGCGTGTTCGTCTCGTTCACGCTGTCGCAAGCCGGCATGGTGATCCATTGGCGCAACAGCAAGGAGCCAGGTTGGCGGACCAGCGCTGCGGTCAACGGCTTTGGCGCGGTGGTCACCGGCATCGTGCTGATCATCGTCGCCGTCACGAAGACGTTCGAAGGCGCCTGGATCGTTCTGCTGCTGATCCCGCTGATCGTCGCGGTGTTCAAGGCCACCCGGCAACACTACACGCACGTGGCCTCGGAGCTGACGTTGCGCGGCTACGCGCCGCAGCCGCGCGCGCACAACACGGTGCTGGTGCCAGTCGGCGGCCTGCAGCGGGCGGTCGTCGAGGCGCTGCGCTACGCCGAAACGCTGTCGGACGACGTGCGCGCGATCTATGTGGATGTTGATCCGGCCGGCACCGAGCAAGTGCGACGCGAGTGGGAAACCTGGGGCGGACGCGTGACGCTGGTCGTGCTTCCGTCGCCGTATCGCTCGCTGATGGAGCCGCTGCTCGAGTACATCGAGCAGGTCGGCGACGAACGGCCGCACAACTACGTCACCGTGATTCTGCCGGAATTCGTGCCGAGGCGTTGGTGGCAGCACCTGCTGCACAATCAGCGGGCGCTGCTGATCAAAGGCGCGCTGCTGTTCCGTCCCAATACCGTCGTGACCAGCGTGCCGTTTCACCTGTCGAAGTAACCGTCAGTCAGACGGCCAGGCCATCGCGATGTCGAGTTCGTCGCGCGAAACGTCCCTGACGATCAAATCGAGTCGGTCCGGCAGCTTGCCTTCGCTCCACAAGTAGGCCGACAACAAGCGCTCGGCCTGGAGGCGGAAGAACGCACCTTGCGGCGCAAGCCGACGCCCGGTGAGGCGCTGCACGCGATCGACTGCCTCGGGATCGATGCGAACCTTGATCACTCGCTCCGAACCATCTGCAAAATGCTTGACGTTGAACGCGTGTTCGTCGGACGCCGCCGCGCTCTTCGCGGCAAGTGCCGACGTGATTTGAAACCCGTTCAGCGTCAACGTCTGGATTTCAGGTTTTCCACCGAGCGGCGCGCCGCTCCGCGGATACGCCGGCCGCCGGTTTCCGGCGGCTGCGGCCACCGCGGCACGAAGCGTCTCCGGCGTCATCGGTTTGCGCAGGAAGTCGGAGGCTCCCAACTTCATCGCGTCGACGGCGAGTTCGACCGACGCGAATGCCGTCACCATCAGCACGCACGCTTCTGGCAGCCGGTCCTTCAGCTGCCTCAAGGTGGCGAGCCCGTCAATGCCCGGCATCTTTTGATCGAGGATCACCACGTCGTGGGTGCTGCCGGCGCCAAACATCCGCAGACCTTCTTCGCCGCTGTCCGCTTCCTCTACGGAATAACCGGACGATTCGAGTGTCAGGCGCATCATCTGCCGGATGTGAGGTTCATCGTCGATGATCAGGACTTTCATGAGGTTGCCTCTTCCGCGGTCGGGACGGTGAACGTGAACGTCGAGCCTTTGCCGGTGGTCGACTGGACGCTCAGCGCGCCGCCATGGGATTCGATAATCCGCCGGCTGATCGTCAGGCCCAGCCCGGCGCCGCCTCCGGGAGCGTTCGGTACCTGGACGAACGGCTCGAAGATGTTCGCCAGGTGAGCCGGCGGAATGCCGACTCCGGTGTCGGCAACCGAGAACGCGACCGCGCCAGGTCGCACGGTGGCCGACACCGTGATCGTTCCGCCTGACGCGGTGGCGCGGGCGGCATTCGTCACGAGATTGCCGAACACCCGTTCAATCTGCGCTTCATCGACAAACACCGATGGCAGATCGGGCGCCACGTCGACGTTCAGTTTCAGCCCTTTCCCTTCGACCTGCAGACGCAGCGCCTCGACGGCACTGCGCGCGAGCGTGGCGGCGCGGATCGCCGTGCGAGCCGGAGTGACGTCGCCCGATTCGATTTTCGACAGGTCGAGCAACGCGCGCATCAACCGATCGAGCCGCGCCGTGTCGTCGCGGCACACCTGCAGGATGTCTTTTTGGCGTTCGGTCAGCGCGCTCTCGGTGTCCTCGAGCAGCAGATGGATCCCCATCTGAACGCTGGTCAGCGGCGTCCGCAGCTCGTGCGACGCGTCGGCGATGAACTCCGACTTCATCCGGCTGATCTCAGCGAGATGCGTAATGTCTTCGAGCAGCGTGACGGCACCGACCAGGCGATCGTCGGCGTCGCGCATCGGCGTCGAGCGGATACGGAAGGCGCGGCGCGATCCGCCGACACCCCACGGCACGACGGCCGACGGACTCTCCGACGCGACCGTGTTGCCGGAGCGCAGCACATCGGCCACCGCCTGGGCGATGCGGCTGTCCTTCGTCACATCTTCAATCTGGCGACCGATCGATTCGGTTCGCGGGCCGAACAGCCGCTCGGCGGCGGCATTGACGCGCGTCAGGCGGCGGTCGCTGTCGGTGACCAGCACCGGGTCGTAGAGCGAGTCGATCGCCGCCTCGGTGGTCTGCTGCGCCACCAGCAACTTGCCGAGATCGGATCGCCGTAGCTCGCGAATCTTCTCCGCCATGCGGTTGAAGCCAGCGGCCAGGGTCCCGATCTCGTCTCCGGATCGGACGTGCACCGCCGCATCGAGGTCGCCGCCGGCAACGCGCGTGATCGCGTCGGTCAGCTGGCGAACCGGCCCGAGAATGGCGTTCGACAAGCCAACTTCAACAGCGATCCCGGCGGCCATCAGGGCGAGTGCCAGCACCAGCGTCACGACCGACCAGCGCCGGGCAATCTGCGACGCCTCATCCGCCTTGCGGCGCATCGCCTCCTGATTCAGGTGAAGCAGCGCATCGGCCTGCGACCGCACTTGGTTGAACTGCGGTTCGAGCGAGTCGAAATATCGGGACTTGTCGCTGGCATCAGCGGCGAGGAATGCATCGAGGCGGCGGTAATATTCGTCGCGATCGCGGCGAATCGCATCGATCTGCTCCGGCTCGCCGCGCTCGGTGATATTGGCGGCGGCCTTGGCCAGCGCCGCGTCAAACCGGGCGCGGTGCTCGGCGATCTGGCGGCGCGCGCGCTGGTGCTCGCCGAGCAGATCGAACAGCGCTCCGGAATCTTGCCGCTCGAGACTTTCCTTCATGTCTTGCGCCGCGACTACCGAATCGTAGTTCTCTGAAATGATCCGCCCCGACACCGCGCTCATCTGGCTGAGCGTCCGCGCGCTCCACGCGCCGAGCACGCCCAGGGCGAGCACGAAACCGGCGTAACCGACCAGCAACTTGGTGCGGATCTTCATGGCGCCTCGCCGCCGGACTCGTGTTCGTCGCCTTCCTCTGCCGTCCGCACTGGCACGATTTGCACGTTGGCGTCGCGCACATCACGGAGGAACCGATCGACGATCGAGCCGTGAAGCAGCAGGTCCCACCGCGAACGCGCCGACTGGCCGAAGATCACGTGTGTAATCCCCTCCCGCTTCGCGAACTCGACCAGCGCATCGGATACTCGCGAGCCTTTCAGATTCACCACCTTCGCGCCGAGCTGCGTTGCGAAGCGGATGTTGTCGGCGAGTGCGGCGTGATCGGCTGGTTTGATCCGCCCCGGCTCTTCCTTCGGCGTCTCGACGTAGACCGCGTACCAATCGGTGGCGAGCCGCCCCGCCATTCGCGAACCGACTCGGAGCAACGTTCTCGCACTGCCGCGCGACGCCATCGCGACCATGACCTTCTCCGGAATGACCGGATTCTGCAGCCCTTCGCGATCGCGATAGACCTGCGCCTTGCCGGCCTGGTCGGATGCCAGCTGCCGCAGCGCCAGCTCGCGCAGCGCTGTGAGGTTGCCCTTGCGGAAGAAGTTGGTCAGCGCCTGCTCGATTTTCGCGGCGTCGTAGATCTTTCCCTGTCGCAGCCGCTGTCGCAGCGTTTCGACCGACACGTCAACGTTGACCACTTCGTCGGCTCTCTTCAACACCCAGTCGGGAATCGTCTCGCGGACGCGGACGCCGGTCGTCGACGCCACCGCATCGTTCAACGACTCGATGTGCTGGATGTTGACGGCGCTGATCACATGGATGCCGTCATCCAGCAGTTCGAGGACGTCTTCGAAACGCTTGGGGTGCGCCGAGCCGGGCGCATTGGTATGTGCCAACTCGTCGACCACGACTACCTGCGGACGTCGCGCCTTGACCGCCCCGACATCCATCTCTTTCAAGGTCACACCGCGGTACTCGATTTGACGCAGCGGCACCTGCTCGAGATCGCCGATCCGGGCCAGCGTGTCGGCGCGGCCATGCGGCTCGATAAACCCGATGACGACGTCCAGACCCTGGCGGCGAAGTTCATGGGCATCCTCGAGCATGCGGTAGGTCTTGCCAACGCCTGGCGCGGCGCCAATGTACAAGCGAAGCCGTGCGCGCCCCTCTTCCTGGGCGCGCGCCAGCATCAAATCGGCCGCGGACAACGCTGGTTCCGGCATCCTGCGCTACTGCCTGCTGTTCGTCATCGGTGGTTGCACTTTGCCGGGATGTCGATCGTCGAGCGCAAGATTGAGTTCGAGCACGTTCACCACGGGTTCTCCAAAGAAACCGAGTTGGCGACCTTCGACCTGCGCTTCCACCAATTGACGAATGTCGGCCTCCGGCACGCCACGCTCGCGCGCCACGCGCGGGACCTGGAACAGCGCGGCCGCCGGCGAGATATGCGGATCGAGGCCTGACGCCGACGAAGTGACGAGATCGATCGGCACCGGCGACGAGGGGTTTTCGGCTTTCGCCGCGGCAACCGCGGCCTTCACGGAGTCGATCAGTTTCTTGTTGGTCGGACCCAGGTTCGTGCCCGCCGAATTCGCCGCATCGTAGCCGGTTCCGGCGGCTGACGGTCGAGGGCGGAAATAGCCGGCCGACGAAAACGCCTGGCCGATGATCCGCGAGCCAACCGTCTTGCCGTTTCGGACGATCAGCTGGCCGTTCGCCTTGTCGTGAAACAACGCCTGCGCCAGGCCGGTCACAACCAGCGGATAGACGAGTCCGAGAAGAACCGTGGTCACGATGGTCATCAGGACCGCACTGACGAAATTCCTGCTGATGTTCATGATTACGCCAGTCCAATCAGGGTAATGACGACGTCAATCGCCTTGATGCCGATGAACGGTACGATAATGCCGCCGGCGCCGTAGATCAGCAGGTTGCGACGCAGCAGCGCTTCGGCGCTCATCGCCCGGTACTGGATACCGCGGAGCGCGAGCGGCACCAGCGCCACGATGATCACCGCGTTGAAGATGACCGCCGAGAGAATCGCCGACTGCGGTGTTTTCAGGCCCATGACGTTGAGGGTCGTCAACACCGGAAACGCGCCCGCGAACATCGCCGGGATAATCGCGAAATACTTCGCCACGTCGTTGGCGATCGAGAAGGTGGTCAGCGCGCCGCGCGTCATCAGCAATTGCTTGCCGATTTCGACGATCTCCAGCAGCTTGGTCGGGCTCGAATCGAGGTCCACCATGTTGCCGGCTTCTTTCGCCGCCTGCGTGCCGGTGTTCATGGCGACGCCGACGTCGGCCTGCGCCAGGGCCGGAGCGTCGTTGGTGCCGTCCCCGGTCATCGCCACCAATTTCCCGTCGCGCTGCTCCTTTTTGATCAACGCCATCTTGTCTTCCGGCGTCGCTTCGGCGAGGAAATCGTCGACGCCGGCTTCGTTCGCGATCGACGCGGCGGTCAGCGGATTGTCGCCGGTGATCATCACGGTCTTGATCCCCATCGCCCGCAGCTGCGTGAAGCGCTCGCGGATGCCGCCCTTGACCACGTCCTTCAGATGGATGACGCCGAGGGCGCGGCTGCGGTCGGCAACGACCAGCGGCGTGCCGCCGGCTCGTGAAATCCGATCCACAATCGTCCTCAGTTCCGGCACGACCGCGCCACTGTTGGCGGCAACATAGCGCTCGATGGCGTCGGCGGCGCCCTTGCGAATCTCGCGACCGTCGAGATTCACGCCCGACATTCGTGTCTGCGCCGTGAACGGGACAAACACTGCGTGATGCTCCGCCAGTTCACGGCCGCGCAGCTTGTAACGGTCCTTGGCCAGGACGACGATCGAGCGGCCCTCCGGCGTTTCGTCGGCCAGCGACGACAGCTGCGCCGCATCAGCCATTTCATCCTCGGTAACGCCGGGCAACGGCAAGAATTCGGTCGCCTGCCGGTTGCCGAGCGTGATGGTGCCGGTCTTGTCGAGCAGCAGCGTATGCACGTCACCCGCTGCTTCGACGGCGCGGCCTGACATCGCCAGCACATTGCGCTGCACCAGGCGGTCCATGCCAGCGATGCCGATTGCCGACAGCAGTCCGCCAATGGTCGTCGGGATCAAGCAGACCAACAGCGAGACCAGGACAAACACCGATTGCGGTGCGCCCGAATAAATCGCGAACGGCTGCAGCGTGACCACCGCCAGCAGGAAGATGATCGTCAATCCGGCGAGCAGGATGTTCAGCGCAATCTCGTTCGGCGTTTTCTGCCGCTCGGCGCCTTCGACCAGCGAAATCATCCGGTCGATGAAAGTATGTCCGGGATCGGCCGTGATGCGGATCTTGATCCAGTCCGAGATCACTTTCGTGCCGCCGGTCACGGCGGTGCGGTCGCCGCCAGATTCGCGAATCACCGGCGCCGATTCGCCGGTGATCGCCGATTCGTCCACCGAGGCGACGCCTTCGATGATTTCACCGTCGGACGGAATGAACTCTCCGGCCTTAACCAGGACAATGTCGTCCTTGCGGAGGCTGGTCGCCGGCACCGTTTCGGTCAACCTACCGGACGGCGTGAACCGGGTTGCAACCGTTTCGGTTCGTGCCTTGCGAAGGGTATCGGCCTGCGCTTTGCCACGCCCCTCGGCCATCGCCTCGGCGAAGTTCGCGAACAGGACAGTCAGCCACAACCAGAACGTAATCTGCAGCTCGAATCCGAGCCCGGGCTTCCCGGCGGCCACATCGAGCGCAAACCGCACCGTGGTCAGCACGCTGCCGACTTCCACGACGAACATCACCGGGTTCTTCATCATCGTCCGGGGATGTAGCTTGCGAAGCGCGTCGAACAGGGCCACCCGCACGATTGTCGGATCCCAGATCGAGCGCGATTGGATGTTGGAATGCGTGCGCGTCATCAGAACACCCGCCCGTTGGCCATCAGCAGGTGCTCCACGATCGGACCAAGGCTGAGAGCCGGGAAAAACGTCAGCGCACCGACGATCAGAATGACGCTGACCAGCAGCGCGGCAAACAGCGGCGTGGTCACCGGGAATGTCCCCGGCGACGGCGGTATGCCTTTCTTGCGACCGAGGCTGCCGGCAATCGCCAGCATCGGGATGATGATCAGGAAACGGCCAATCAACGTGGCCATCCCGATCGTCAGGTTGTACCAGCGCGTGTTGGCGGAGAGGCCACCGAAGGCGGAACCGTTGTTCGCGGTTCCCGACGTGAAGGCGTAGAGGATTTCCGACAAGCCGTGCGGTCCGGGATTCGCAATGCTCGACGTGCCGAACGATGGCGCGACCATCGAAATGCCGGTGAAGACCAGGATCGTCAGCGGAAACACCAGCACCGCGAGCATCGCCATCTGCACGTCGTAGGCCTGGATTTTCTTGCCGAGATATTCAGGCGTGCGTCCGACCATTAGTCCGGCGATGAACACCGAAAGAATGACGAACACCAGGATGCCGTACATGCCGGCGCCGACGCCGCCAAAGATCACTTCACCGAGCATCATGTTGACCAGCGGCACCATGCCGCCGAGCGGCGTGAACGAGTCGTGCCAGCCGTTGATCGCGCCGCAGCTCGCGTCGGTCGTGATCGCCGCAAACAGTGCCGTGTTGGCGATGCCGAAGCGGCACTCCTTCCCTTCCATGTTGCCGCCCGACGAACCCGCGCTAACCGTCTGGTCAGCGCCGGCTGCGGTGAGCAACGGATTGCCGCGCGCTTCCGACCAGTACGCGGTCGTGACGCCGGCGAGGAACAGGAACGCCATCGCGCCCCACACCGCCCAACCGTGCTTGGGGGACCCGGTCATCTGGCCGAGTGTGTAGGTTAATCCGGACGAAATCGCGAAGATGCAGAGCATCTCGAAGAAGTTCGACAGCGGCGTCGGATTCTCAAATGGATGCGAACTGTTTGCGTTGAAAAAGCCGCCGCCGTTGGTGCCGAACTCCTTGATGATCTCCTGCGACGCCACCGGCCCCTGGGCAATCGTCTGCTCGGTAACAACCTGCGCCTTTAGCTTGCCGTTCGCGTCGGGTGCGGTAATCGCCTGCGGATCGATCACCGCCACCTTGTCGTACGGTCGCAGGTTCTGCACGACGCCCTGCGAGACCAGGAACAATGCCCCGACGATGCAGAACGGCAGCAGCACCCAGAGCGTGCAGCGCACCAGGTCGACCCAGAAGTTGCCGATCGTGTCTTTTTCTTTCTGGCCAATGCCGCGAATGAACGCGATGGCGAGCGCGATACCAGTCGCGGCCGACACGAAGTTGTGGTACGCCAGCCCCGCCATCTGTGTCAGATAGCTCATCGTCGACTCACCGCTGTAGGCCTGCCAGTTGGTATTGGTCGAGAACGACGCGGCGGTGTTGAAGGCCAGGTCGGGCGGTACGGCCGCCAAGCCTTGTGGATTCAGCGGCAGCCACTGCTGGATTCGTTGCATCACGTACAACACGGTCATCGACACCACGCTGAACAGCAACATCGCAACCGCGTACTCGGTCCATCGCATCTCGCGCGCTTCGTCGACCGCGGTAGCGCGGTAAATCAGCCGTTCGATGGGTCGCAGCACCGGGTCGAGCCACGTCCGCTCGCGGTTGAACACCCGAGTCATGAACCGTCCAAGCGGCGCCGTCACCACCAGAATCGCGGCGAGGTACAGCAGAATTTGCAGCCAGCCGTTGAGAGTCATTGTCAGCTTCCCGCTCAGAATTTCTCAGGTCGCAGCAGCGCGTAAGTCAGATATACGAGCAGCGCGACCGTCACAATCAATCCGACGATGTAATCGAGCGTCATCGCGTTACTCCAACCGCTCACACGCGGCGACATAGGCGATCGCGATCAGGACAAACACGATCGTGAGCGCTAGCATCAATAGATCGAGCATCATCCGCCTCCTTTACCAGGCCCCGCGCTTATTGCCCCACCACCAGATGACGCCGAACGTCGCGGTCTGCTGGTCGTTCTTCAGGACACCGGCGTCGCTGGTCAGAAAGAACGGCACGTTCGAAAAGTCGCGGCGCCATTCGCCGCGCATCAGGAATCCGTCTGCGACCCTGTGTTCGTAGGTCAGCGTCGTTTCCTTCAACGACTGCACGACACCACTGAACAGTCCGCCGTCGTCGCGCAGATATTCGGCACGGGCTGCGACCGCGTGCTTCGCGGTCAACTGCCGCCGCGCGTAGATTGCGCCGCCGTAGACGTGGGAAGGCGTCGTGGACCGGTCAGGGCCCGGCGTGTTCCAGAGCCGGCTCGTCACGTAATCCGCTTCGAGTGCGAAGGTGGTTTCTGGTGTCGCCTGCCACGTGGCATAGGAATCGACAATCTGCGTGCGTCCATCGGGCGCGGGAACGATCGGCACGATCGATAAGCCCGGCTGCGTCGCGTGAGTCGGTGGTCCTGGTGTCTGGATTTGCTGAACGTCGGGATGCTCTTGGCCGAAATGGAAGTTGATCGTCCAGTTCACCGTCTTGGTCGGACTGATGACGGCGCCGAACAGCTGGTCCTTGTAGTTGTTGAACGCCTCGGTCTGCTGCGTGCCGTTGTGCAACCAGTAGTTCACGGCGACCGCGTCATTGAACCGGTAATTGGCGCGCACACCCATGTGATAGAACGGCAGGTAGTTGAACCAATACGAGCGCGAGTAGTTCATCTGATCTTTGCTGTAATTGCCCTCGAGACCGAGCGCGCTCGCCCATTTGCCAAAGTCAACGGTCACACCAGAACCTACCGGCAGCACATACGTGCCGTACGCCTGGAAAATATTTCGGTAGACCCACGGCCGCGGCTCGTTAGCAAGGCTTCCCTGTAAAGTTTCAGTGGCCTGACCAAATTGCAGATCGAGGCGCGCGCCGAACCGCCGGCCGGCCTCGAGATCCGGAACGATTTCGGTCAGCAGACTGGCCTGGCTCAGCGTGAAGTTGTTACTCGTGACGTCGTAGGCGCGCAGCAAGTTGACGCGTCCGACCGGCCGGTTGAAATTGAAGCCGTAATACAAGTCGAGGCTGCCGCCATATTTCAAGTCGTGCAGATAATCGAGAAACGTGGCGTCTTCCGCGCTCAGCGGCGGTTCGGCTTGTGGCGGCTTTGTCTCGAACGCCGAATCCGATGCGGCGACGACGCGTTTCAGTTCGGTCAACTGCTCTTCGAGCGCCGCGATCCGCTCGAGCAAGTACTCTCGCGTCGGCGTTTGCGCACGTGCGACGCATGGCATCGCCACGAGTGCGGAAACCGCCGCCAGTACCCGAACGAACCACCGCGTCTGACGTCCTTCCGCCCGGCGAACACATCGGCTTCTTCGTCTGGAAAGGCGCACCAGTGGGGGCTTTTGTAACCAGTCCATAGGATCGAGCATAGGAAAGGCCGCCTAAAACTGGCTTCAAGGCGGCCTAAAAAATCGCTAAGAGCGTGGAACTGCCGGAATCCCGGCGTGTTGCGGGCGTTTGGCTGGGACGGTCAGCTATCGCTACAGCAGCGTGCCCCTGAGGATGACGATGCCGACGGTGAAATAGATGACGAGTCCTGTCACATCGACGAGCGTCGCCACGAATGGCGCAGACGAGGCGGCGGGATCGAAGCCGAGCCGGCGAAGCAGGAACGGCAACAACGATCCGCTCAGCGTGCCCCACAACACTACGCCGACCAGCGAGATCGATACGGTCAACGCGACCAGCAACCAGTGCTCGCCGTAAATCGTGGAGAACGCGGACCACACCGTGATGCGCAAGAAACCAATCGCTCCGAGAATGCCGCCAAGTGCGAGTCCGGCACCGATTTCCCGGCGCATGACGCGCCACCAATCGGCCAGCGTCACCTCGCCGAGCGCGAGCGCCCGTATGACGAGCGTCGACGCCTGAGACCCGGAGTTGCCGCCGCTCGAGATGATCAAGGGCACGAATAGCGCGAGCACGACCGCTTTCTTAATCTCGTCTTCGAAGGCGCCCATTGCGGTGGCGGTGAGCATTTCGCCGATGAACAAGGCGGTGAGCCAGCCGGCGCGCTTCTGAATCATCCGCTTGAAGGCGATTTCCATGTACGGCTCGTCCAACGCCTCGGATCCGCCAACGCGCTGGATGTCTTCAGTCGCCTCGGCCTCGGCCACGTCGAGCACATCGTCCACGGTGACGATGCCAATCAGCACGCCCGTCGAGTCGGTAACCGGCAGCGCCGATCGATCTTCCTTGCGGAACACGTTGACTGCGGTTTCCTGATTGTCGGTGGCCTTCAACGCAACGAAGCGCCGGTCCATCAAGTTGGCGACGGTGTTCGAGGGCGCGGTCAGCAGGAAATCGCGGATCCGGATGTCGTCGATCAGCGCGCCACGGTCGTCGACAACGTAAATCACGTTCAACGTTTCGCTGTTCTGGCCGTGCGCGCGGATGTGATCCAGTACCTGCTGGACGGTCCAGTTCTCGCGAATCGCAATGTAATTGGGCGTCATCAGACGCCCAATCGATTTCTCCGGATAGCCGAGCAGTGTGATCGCGACGGCGCGCTCCTCCGGTGTCAGCAGTGCGAGCAACTGACGCGTGGCGCTGGCCGGCAACTCCTCGAGGAACATCGTCCGGTCGTCGGGGGCCATGTCGTTCAACAGCGCGGCCGCTTCTTCGGTGCCCATCGCCTTGAGCAATGCTTCCTGCGCCTCCGGTTCGAGGTACTCGAACGCCGCGGTGGCTTCTTTGCGCGGCAGTGTCCGGAAGAACAGGATGCGATCCTCGAGCGGCAGGTCGGTGATCACTTCCGCCAGCTCGCCGGCCGGATGGTTCCGCACCACGTCGCGCAACGTCGCGAAGTCGCGCTTGCGGATCAGCGCGGCGAGTTCGTCGGCGGGCCTGGCGAGTTCGCGCACGGCAGTGAGCGCCTCGTCACGGCCGGGGCCGTTCAGTTGTTGTTCCATAAGTTTGAGTGCGGTACGCACCACGTCACGGTGGTGCACGTGCGGGCCGACGGCGCTAGCGACGTCGAGCCAGAGACGGTGGATATGGCCGAGATCTTCAGGACCGAGCGTCGGCGCGTGCGGACCCAGCTGGTAGACCGCGGTCCGGCCGGTTGGATGGTGAATGAACAAGCGGACGTCGTCCGGCTTCTGCCCCTTCGCGCGCTCCCACGCTTCACCAAGCAGGCGCGCTTGATCGCGCGACGACAGGACTTCGGATTCGCCGACATGAATTTCCGACGACTGCAGCCGGACCGCGGTCTCGATGACCGTATCGAACACGTTGATGCCCGGGGCGATCAGCAGTCGTACGGCGCGGCCGTGGCGTTCGGCGACGGCCGCCACCGCGGCGAACAACTCGCGTTCCTGTTCGGTGAGGCGCGAGTCGGCGCCCGGCTCGTCGGGCAAATCGACGCCGACGATTCGCACGGTCAACACCACGACTTCGCGCGCGCCGGCACCCGTCAGTGCGGCGCTGAGGTGCGCCATGACGTGCGGCTTTCTCACCGGAACGAGCAGATTGCCCGGGCGCGCCGCGACCTGACGCAGTTCCACCTGGTCCGACGGCAGCAGTTGCAGGTCGTCCAGGCCATGCACCGCGAGCTCGCTCCGTTTGGCGTCGCGACCGGTAATCGCGAGAACGATGATGACGGCGAACACCAGGAGTAGTCCGACGAGCGTGCCCGGATCGAGCGTCACTGTAAGTGCGACGAGTGGCGCGGCGATCAGAGTGGTAACCAACGCCAACAAGACCGGCCATTCGCGTCCGCGAAGCACGACGTTCCCTGGGACGCGGAAGGCGCGCGGTTCGCGCCTGAGCCGCCGCAGCCGAATGACGGCCAACGTTTTGAGAACGGCGCTCACGGCGATGCCGATGCCGAAGGCGCGGGTCAACCAGCCAATGTGAGCGCCGCTCAGCGCGACAATGGCGAGTTGGACCGCCACCACGAGGTCCAGCATCCGCCACGGAGTGCCGAAACGCGGGTGAGGCGCGCGCAGCGCCGGCGGCAGCAGTCCTTCGTCGACCAGCCGCGTCATCGCGACCTGGGCGCCGACCAGCGCGCTGCGTGCCGCCGCCATCATCATCAATCCAGCGGCCCCTGCGACCGCCACCGCCATGACGATGCGAATCCACGTCGGTCCGGCGAGGTGGAGTGCAAGACCGGCAATCGCGGTGTCGGTGAACGTTTGCCGCGCAGCGGGCGGCACCACGGCGGCGACAAGAAATCCCGCCATCGCCGTGATCCCGATTGAGTAAACCGTCACAATCTGGGCGGTGCGCTGCAGGTTGAGAATCCGCGGCGGTTCGAGCTCCGGCGCAATCTGCGACAGCGCGTCCGCGCCGCCGATCACGAACAACACGGTACCCAGCGCGAGCAAGGCACCGTACCACGTCACCGGCGCCGCCGATGTGAATGGCAGCGGCGCGAACGCACCACCGCGCATGACGACGGTAATAAGACTCCAGCCGATCGTTATGACGATTGGGACACTCGCGATCATTACGGCCCGCGAGACGCCGAGGCTCGAGAACACTTGCCCACGTCGCTGTCCCAGCCACACTCCCGCGAGAACAATGAAGGCTGCGGCAACAGCCGCATTTTCAGCAGCGGCGCTCGAGATTTGCGGCCTGAAGACGGTCAGCAGCATCGCGACGACGTAGCGTCCTGCGACTGCTGCTGCCAACGGCCCGAGCAGCACTCGCTCGACGAAGTGCGCCGATGCGGCAACTCGGCTGGCCGACTCGCCGAGCGCCTCGCGAACCAACCCGTAAAGGCCGCCACGGACGAACAGCCCGCGCGCCTCCACGTCCACGGCGCGAACGACGACGCCGAGCCACACCGCCGCGAGCACCCACCACGCGGCCGAGGGCCCCACCGCGGCCTCGGCAATTCCCGCCGCAAAGAAGGCTGCCGCACCGAGCTCGGCGAGCGCCATCGCCGCGGCGCGCCACGTCGGCGTGAACGCCAGCAGCGAGCGCGATGCGAGGACGACGCGAACGGGATTGGCAGGCAGGCGACGGCTCCTATTGAGACTGTGACGGCGTGCTCACGAGACGGTACCCCACAAACGGTTCGCTGAGAAGGTAACGAGGACTCCCGGGGTCCGGCTCGATCTTCTTTCGCAGTTGCGCCATCAGCACCCACAGATGTTCTGGCTGATCCACCGCGTTGGGCCCCCAGATCGTCCTGAGGATCATCCGATGTGTCAGCACGCGATCGACGTTCCTGGCAAGCAGCGCCAGCAGCTCGAATTCCTTGGGCGTCAATCTGATGTCGTCGTCGCCGCGCTGGACACGCAGCCGGTTGTAGTCGATGACCAGGCCGGCCACGGCGAGCCGCTCGATGTCCGGCGCCTGATCCTCCTCGACGCGCCTGAGCGCCACACGAATCCTCGCCAGCAGCTCTTCGGAACCGAACGGCTTCGTCACGTAGTCGTCGGCGCCGATGTCGAGGGCGGCTACCTTATCAGCTTCGCTCCCTCGCGCGGACAACACGACGATCGGCACTTTTGATTCCTTGCGAATCCGCCGGCATACTTCGGTGCCCTCGATATCCGGCAGGCCGAGATCGAGCACAATCAAATCGGGCGTGTGCCCGGCCAGCGCACTCAACGCGGCTCCGCCGGTCGCGACGATCTCCACCTCGTAGCCACGCGATCGCAGCAACGGCGCTATCGCGCGCTGAATGGCCAGCTCGTCGTCGACGAGCAAAATTCGCGCAGGCCGGTTCATCTCACCTCCGCCGGGACGATGATCGTAAACCGCGCACCGCCATCATCGCAGTTCTCGACGGTGATTCGCCCGCCCTCCAACGCCAGCAGGCCGCGTGCGATGGCGAGACCCATTCCCGTTCCGGACCGGCCGCTCTTCCCGGCTGCGCCCCGGTAGAACCGGTCGAACAGGTGCGGCAAATCGGCGGCCGTGATGCCCTTGCCATGATCGCGAACGGCGATCATCAGACCTTCGGTCGAAACCGCCGCCTCCAGTTCGATTCGTGCGGTGGGGTCCGAATATTGCGCCGCGTTTTCAAGCAGATGCGAGAGCGCCGCGGCCGCCAGCCGTGGGTCGAGCCGGACCAGGCCGTCGGATTCGACCGTGACCTTGACGGTCCGGCCGCGCAGCAGGTGCTCGACGCGACTGCGCGCGGCATCGACGATCTCGGTCGGCGCAACCCAACGCGCATCGTGGGTGACCGCGCCGGCATCGATCCGCGCCATATCGAGGATGTTCTGAAAGAGTCGAGTGAGACGATCGACTTCGGTGACGATCAACTCGCGCTGGTCGCGCCGCTGCGCCTCGTCAGCCCATGACGACTCGAGGTTGTCGGCGGCGACGCGAATGGCGGTCAATGGCGTGCGCAGGTCGTGTCCGAGTGACGCCAGCAGCGCCGACTTCAGTTCCTCGCTCCGCCGTGCGAACTCGGCCGCTTTCCGCTCGTCGAGAAACTGCGCCCGTTCGATCGCCAGCGCCGTCAGTCCTGCAATCGCATCGAGCGTGCCCGCGTCGATCACCCCCC
>Ga0207659_10000863_pt1 | contig 18011 bp, 18 predicted proteins | sample KBSM43metaG_FD_184330 | JGI IMG/M metagenome (GOLD analysis project Ga0207659, IMG submission 184330) | Miscanthus rhizosphere microbial communities from Kellogg Biological Station, Michigan, USA - KBS M4-3 metaG (SPAdes) (version 2) | ecosystem: Host-associated > Plants > Roots > Rhizosphere >...
AGCGAACATAGGTAAGTCCATACTTACCTGTGGCGATTCCTCCAACTGCCTTTCCAGCCGACACGGAAGCGTAACCCGATGGTGAAACGTCAGAAGGCGCTAGAGGCTCTGGCGGATCCGACGCGGCGGGCGATTTTCGAACAGCTGCGAGATTCCGAAGCGACGGTTAACGAGCTGGCCAGGCAGGTGCCAGTCAGCCGTCCGGCCGTATCGCAACATCTCAAGGTGCTCAAGGACGCAGGACTGGTTCGCGAACGCCGCCAGGGCGTCCATCGAATCTATCGCGTCGAACTGCGTGGACTGATTGAAATCCGTCGTTACATCGACAATCTGTGGAGCGACGTGCTCACCGAGCTTCAACGGGCAGTGTCCAAGCAGACTGCTTTATAAGTAAGTATATACTTACATCTTCGCGCAGCTGGATGGTTCTCATGAAGTCGGGACGAGGTCGCCAAGTCGTGTGCAGGTGTGTGTAATCCGCGACAACGGGATGGCATTACCGCCCGGTCGGCATAGCGCCGATACACAGTGAAGGCAGGTCAGATGGATCCGTTACCGGAACTGCTCGCGGTCGACCATCAGCAGGCGCTGGCCTTCTTCGTCCTTCGCCTGCAAGACGTCGCCGAGCCGGACGTCGATCGCGATGAACTGCTCTACAACGCCAGCGTGCTGGCGCATTACGCGCAAATCTCGACGCAGGCCGACGTCGACATGCCGGCCCCGGCAGATCTCAGCGCCGTGTTCGACCGCTTCGTCGCCGACACCACGCTCCTGCATGGCAGCGTGATGTTGGAAACGGCGGGAGCGCAGTGCCTTCTCCTCGCGGGCTTCTTCGAAGACCAGATGCGTCGCCGGCACAACATCCACTGGTATGCCGAACTCGGCACGGGCTTCTTCAGCCGGGCGGCCGTCCACGAACGGTCGCCACGAAAAGCGCGGTTGCTCTACGCCATCGCGACCCGATTCGAGTTCTGGCGACGACACCAGGCGCGACTCAGTCGCGAACTACGCGACGAACCGCTCCTGCTGACGCCGCCCTCCTCGCTGCAGTAGATCCCGCCGTGACTCAGTTCGCGATTTGAAGAACTTGGTGAGGCATCAATAGCTAACCGCCCGGCCTGCGTCGTATGAGCCAGGCAAGGCCGACTGCCGCGCCAACGTCATAGGCGAGACAGAAGGGTGCCGTGAGGGGCATCAAAGACGCCGTGCCCGGCCAGCCCACCTACGACGATCCATCCACGGTCACGATCGAGCCCCACGCGCCTCGCGAACAGCGCGACGCCCAGCGAGAGCACGATCCCGACAACGTATGGCGTTGAAAAACTGGAATTACCGAACGAAAACGCTGCTGTGCGTGATGAAATCATTCCCGCAGGCGAAGCCACGTCTCCCGACTTCGGGGGCGTTGACTCAATTCAGAGGCATGGCACCGCGCACTTGCCAGTACCGTTTGTCGGCTGCAGCACGTAGGATGCCGGTCGCAGCGACGGATCACTGGGCATCACGCTCAGCGTCAGCGTCTGGCCCTTCAGGATGCCTGAGAACGTCGCGGGCGGCGCCGGGTTGATGCTGATGGGCCCCACCTCGATGCGATACGTGCCGTTGACCTCGAACGTGCCGTCGGCACGAACGACCGGCGGCGGGAACTGACCGTGGCCGCATCCAACGACCAGATCGCAGCCGTCGGCTGCCACCGAAAGGCATCCGCCGTCGCCGGTCCATCGGCCAGCGGTCAAGGTCGTGTTGCGAGGCTGGGTCGGCGTCTCGGCGCAGGCAGCAGCCAGCAGACAGAAAAGACCGGCCGCGACGATTCGCGTCAGCCGCGCTCCTACGATCCGAGAGTTGCCGCTCGACAACACCAAGAGGAAGGATACTTGAGGTCATGTCAAAAGAGACGCCTGAGCAGGTTCTCAAATCGATCGTCGACGGAATCAATGCAGGGAATCTCGACGCCCTGATGTCTCTGTATGAGCCCAGCGCTGCCTTTGCGCCTAGCCCAGGCAGCCTCGCTCACGGCCTGGCGGGTGTTCGTGAATCATTGGCCGCGTTCATCGCGATGAAGGGCACCCTCGATCTCAAAGTGACACGGGTGCTCGAGGCAGGTGGCCTGGCTCTCGTCGTTGGAGCCTGGTCGTTCACCGGCACTGGATCGGACGGCGCGTCCGTGACGCTGACGGGGCACAACGCGGATGTTCTGCGTCGTCAGGCAGATGGCTCCTGGCGTTTTGTGATCGACAACCCGTGGGGAACGGACTGATTACCTGAGTGGAAAGGCGGGCGCTTGACGCGCGCGGGTCGCCCCAATAGCCTTGCATTGAAGGGCCTGTGACATTCGTCCAGTTTCGATGCAGACCACCACATGATTGCGATCACCATTCCCGGAAGAATCCTCAGATTTCTGGAGCAGCATGCCAATGTCGCGTTTGCTGGTACGCGGGACCGTGACCTGGTGCCGTACGGACATCGCGTGAGCGGATGGCTGGTCGAACCTGGCGGGCAAAGCATGACAGCGTTCGTCTCGGAACACTCGACCGAGAAGCTCGTCGAGTCGCTCCAGGACAACGGCGAGTTCGCGCTCACTGTCGAGGAGTTTCCATCGCACGAGACGTATCAATTCAAGGGCCGCTACCTGCGTCACCGATCCGTACAGCGTGAGGATCTTCAGGTCGTCGATCGCATTCGAGGCCGGTTCGTGAAGAGCGTTCGGCCAATCTACAGCGAGGCTCCCGAGCCGCTGCTGCACGCATTCATTCAGGCGCCCGCCCTCGCCGTCGAGTTCGAAGTGCACGAGATCTTCGTGCAGACACCGGGACCGGGTGCCGGCGCTCGGCTGGTGCCGCCCGCGGAGGCGACCCACGTATGACGCTTCCCGCCGAAATCCGCCCGGTGCTCGAGAGCGGGATGCCGGCCGTCATGGTCACGTGCTCCGCCGATGGCATCCCGAACGTCACGGTCATTTCGCAGGTCTACTACGTCGACGAGGAGCACGCCGCCCTGTCCTTCCAGTTTTTCAGCAAAACGATCCGGAATGTCCGTGAGAATCCGCGGGCGTACGTCTGCGTGGCAGACGTTGCTGGGCAGGTCGATTGGGTTCTGCAGCTGGTGTTCCAACGCTCGGAGACGTCGGGCCCTACCTTCGATGCAATGGACATGCAAATTGAAGCGATTGCCTCCGCCACTGGCATGTCAGGAATATTCAAACTGCGTGCAGCTGACGTTTATCGGGTGCTGTCGGTAGAGAAACGGCCGTACGGCAACGGGCCTCGATCGCATGATCGATAGGCCTGACAACACCGATAGTCTGTCGGCCGATCTTGCCCGCAAGACCGTTGAATTCCAGGTGCTGCGCCGCGTCTCGTCGGAACTGAACTCGACGCTCGAACTCGACGAAGTCTACGACACCGTTCTGCGCACGATGGGCGAGTTATTCGAGTTCCATCACGCGAACCTCCTGCTGCTGAATCCAGCAGGCGACACGCTGACCGTCGTGGCGAGTCGCGGCTACGAAAACCAGGCGATCGGCGGCCGCGTGCGAGTCGGAACAGGAGTGATCGGCATCGTCGCTGAAAGGCGCAAGATGATGCACGTCACCAACCTGGGACAGCAGCGTGCCTATGCTGCGGTGCAACGGCAGCAGATGCTGAAAGCGGGCCGCGGCGCCGAGCTTGGCGACGCCGTGGCCGTTCCCGGTTTGCAGAACGCGGAGAGCCAGTTCGCGATCCCGCTCCTGATCCGTGATCAGCTGGTGGGAGTCTTTTCGATCGAGACGCCGATCCGACGAACGTTCAGCGAACATGAGCGGACGTTGATCTCGATCATCGCCGAGCACATCGCCAGTGCGATCCACAACGCACGGCTCTATGAGGAGCGCCGCCAAACCGCCGAACAGTTGCAGGAGTTGAATGCCTCGCTCGAGGTGCGGGTCGCGGAGCGAACCGCAGCGCTGGAACGCGAGTTGCGGGTCGCGGAGGATCTTCTGAAGGATGCTCGCAGCAGGATTGACGGTCCGCTGATTGGCCACAGTGCCGCGGTGGATACGCTGCGAAACGCCGTGCGGGAGCAAGCCGCGCGTTCGGAGCCGTTGTTACTCAGCGGGCCGCCCGGTGCCGGTAAGGAGGCCATCGCCCACGCTGTGCACGTTGCGTCGCGGCGCTCCGGCGCGTTTATCTTCGTCAGCTGCCCCGAGCTGGATGCTCAACACCGATCCGCCGGCACCGGCGCCGGCGCGACCACGCTGTTCCAGGCGAAGGTGGAACTCGCCACGAGTGGCACGCTGTACCTCGACGCCGTTCACGAGCTGCCGATTGAACTTCAGCAGGCCATCGTCGGCAAGGCGGTCGAATCTGAGGCCTTAGCCGCCTCGACGCGGACTTCACAATTGCGGCTGGTGGCTTCCACGACGCGGGACCTGACAGGGGAAACGAGCGGTTTGTTCGAGCCGTTCCGGCGCATGTTGGTCGCGAATCGGGTAGCGGTCCCCGCGCTGGTCGATCGCCTCGAGGACATTCCCGCTCTCGTCGACCATTTCGTGCGCAGACAGGCTCGTCAGATGAGCAAGATAGTCGATCGCGTCTCGCCTGAATCGATGCGCCGACTGCAAGCGTATGCGTGGCCGGGCAACATCCGTGAACTTCGGACCGTGCTCGAGCGCGCGATCGTCCTCTCGACGGGCTCGGTTCTTGAAATTGACGAGGAACTGCTCGACGAAAGGCTCGCGGTGGGCAGCTACCGGCTGATGGAACAACTGGGCAGCGGCGGGATGGGCGAGGTCTGGCGTGCCCAGCATCGCCTCCTGGTCCGACCTGCGGCCGTGAAGTTGATTCGCCAGAGCGGACCCATGGGCGCGACGCGAGCACAGCTTGTCCGTCGATTCGAACGCGAAGCACAGACGACCGCCTCTTTGCGCTCGCCGCACACCGTGCAGCTTTACGATTTCGGCGTCACCGATACTGGGAATTTCTACTACGTCATGGAGCTGCTCGAAGGTCTGGATCTTCAGCAGCTGGTGAAGCGCTTTGGACCCCAACCGGTCGAGCGCGTCGTCATGCTGTGGCGTCAGGCGTGTCGTTCACTTGCCGAAGCGCACGAACACGGCCTTGTGCATCGGGACATCAAACCGGCGAATCTCTTCGTCACCCGTCTCGGGCACGAGTACGATTATCTGAAGGTACTGGACTTCGGGATCGTGAAAGATCAGCCGAGTGGAGACGAACCAAATCTGGCGACTGCCCAGGGAATCCTCCAGGGCACACCGGCGTTTATCGCGCCGGAAATCGTCGTCGGTGAAGATCATGTCGACGGCCGGGCGGACCTCTACTCGCTGGCATGCACGGCGTATTGGGTAGTGACCGGACAATTGCTCTTTGAAGCAAGGACGCCGACAGACATGCTCTTGCATCATGTGCGAACTCGACCGACGCCGCCGTCGCAGCTCTCCGAGCTGCCGATTCCCAAACAGTTCGACAGCATCCTCATGAAGTGCCTCGAGAAGGACCCGGCAAATCGATTCTCATCAGCGATGGAGGTCGATGCAAGCCTCGCGGAGGTGGCCACGAGAGATCGCTGGACGCAGGAGGCCGCGCGCCACTGGTGGCAGATACATGCGCCAGAGCTTGTGGCCGCGCCGAAAATTACCGCCTTCCGGCAGTAGCCGCCAACTCCTCCGCCACCAGCACGTCCTCCGGGTGGTCAGCCTCTTCCGGCGTCTCGCCGTCCAACACACGCATCATCCGCTTCCGATCCAGCGCCCCATCCCACGCCGCAACCGCAACGGTGCCGACGCCGTTTCCGATCAGATTCGTGATCGTCCGGCACTCCGACATGAAACGATCGATGCCAACGATCAGCGCCAGGCCGGCTACCGGGATCGTCGGGATCGCTGAAAGAGTCGCCGCGAGCGTCACGAAACCGCCGCCAGGTACGGCCGCCGCGCCCTTCGACGTCAGGAGCAGTACGCCAAGGATGCCGATCTGCTGACTGATCGACAAATGGGTGTTGGTCGCCTGCGCGATGAAGATCGCCGCCATGGTCATGTAGATCGACGTCCCATCCAGGTTGAACGAGTAGCCGGTCGGAATCACCAGGCCGACCAGCGACTTCGAGCATCCGAGATGTTCCAGCTTGGCCATCATCCGCGGCAGCACCGGCTCGGATGAGGATGTGCCGAGCGCGATCAGGATTTCCTCTCGGATGTAGCGGATGAATTTGAAGAGGCTGAATCCGGTCCACGCCGCGATCCCGCCGAGCACGACGATGATGAACAGCGCGCACGTGGCGTAGAAGCACGCCATCAGCTTGCCAAGCGAAAACAGCGTGCCGATGCCGTACTGGCCGATGGTGAACGCCATCGCGCCGAACGCGCCAATCGGCGCCACGCGCATGATGATGCCGACGACGCTGAACAACACGTGCGAACAGTCCTCGAAAAAGACCACCAGCGATTTCGCCTTCGGGCCGAGGCGCAGCAGCGCGAGGCCGAACAGAATCGAGAACAGCAGCACCTGGAGGATGTCGCCCTTGGCAAACGCATCCACGATCGTCGTTGGGATGATGTTCAACAGGAAGTCGATCGTGCTGAGGTGCTGCGCGTTCGACGTATAGGCGGCGACCGCCTTCGCGTCGAGCGTTTTCGGATCCGCATTGACCCCGACGCCGGGCTGAAGGACGTTGATGATCACCAGCCCGATCACCAGCGCGAGCGTCGACACGATTTCGAAGTAGACGAGGGCGCGGACGCCGATCCGGCCAACGCTCTTCATGTCGCCCATTTTCGCGATGCCGACGATCACGGTCGTGAAGATGATCGGTGCGATCATCATCCGAATCAGTTTGATGAACCCGTCGCCCAGTGGCCTGAGCGCGGCGCCGGTAGCCGGAACCATGTAGCCGACCAGGACACCGAGAACAATTCCCACCAGCACCTGGAAGTACAGATGCGTGTAGATCGGCGTTTGTTCCGTCCGGACCATTCACACCTCGTTGAATCGCCCGAGAATCCTACACTCTCAGCGCCCTCAGCGCTCTCAATGGTTTCCTCCTTGGACCGAAAAGCGCCTAAAATCCGGGAAGGGGTGCAGGAGACATGGCCGAGTTTCGCTACGCGATCCGCCAGCTGCGCAATCACCGCGCGACCGGCTTCACACTCATCGAACTGCTGATTGTCGTCGCGATCATCGGCATCATCGCGGCGATTGCCGTCCCAGGCTTGCTTCGCGCGCGAATGTCGGGTAATGAAGCGTCGGCGATTGGGTCGCTGCGCGCAATCAACAGCGGCGAGGCGAGCTATTCGTCCAGCTGCGGCAACGGCGGATACGCCGTCAGCCTCTCCGACCTGTTCAAATCGCCAAGCTCGGGTGGCGCGGGATTCATCAGTCCGGATTTGATGCCCACTTCCGGCAGCACCGTGTTGAAGAGCGGCTACAACGTTGATCTGCAGAAGGCGACCGGTGCGGTCGATTTTGTCGGCACGTTCTGCAACAACCCCGCAGCCAATCCGGCCAGCGGTTACGGCGCGTCGGCAGCTCCGGCGACACTTGGCGGTACCGGCACGCGCTACTTCGGCACCGATACGCGCGCAACGATCTTCCAGTCGACAAGCGCCGCGTTCACCGCGAACGCGATTCCGTCGACGGGCGCGCCGATTCAGTAGCTCTCGTCGCTCTCTGCGGTTTCTTCTTTTGACAGAAGCGCTTAAAATCCTGGGAATCAACGGAAGGGGGCCACCGTGTCCGAGATCCGCTACGCGATCCGTCAGCTGCGCAAGTCGCCTGGCTTCACGCTGGTGGCGATTCTCGGCCTCGCGCTCGGGATCGGCGCCAACGTCGCGCTGTTCAGCGTCGTCAACTCGGTGTTCCTGCGTCCGCTCCCCTATCGCGAACCGGACCGGCTGGTCCGATTGAGCTCGACGATCGAGTCACGGAACCTTATCCGCGTTGGCTTCTCACATTCCCGCTACCTCGCGGTGCAGCAGGCGAACCAGGTCTTCAGCGACATCGCGATCTCCATCGGAAATGTATTCACGTCGACCGGCCGCGGCAATCCCGAACAGTTGGTTGGACTGCAAGCCTCGGCGGCGTTGCTACCCGTGCTCGAGCTCGAGCCGCAACTTGGACGGAATTTTTCGGCCGGCGAAGATCGGCCCGGCGGCGAGCACGTCGTGCTGATCAGCGCCGCGATGTGGCAGCAGCGTTTCAATCGTGACCAATCAGTGCTCGGCCAGGCGCTGACACTCGACGGCGCGCCGTACACGATCGTCGGGGTGTTGCCCGAGGCGGCCTCCGCGTTTCCGCTGAATCAGATCCAGATCTGGGTGCCGCGACCGGCCGAAGTTCCGTTTCTGATCCCTTCACAGGTGAACAACGGCGGCTTCTTCTTCCAGGTGATTGCCCGCCTGCGGCCGGGCGTCTCGCTGACGCAGGCACGCGAGGCGATGAACGTGGTCACTGCAGGTTACCGACAAACGAATCCGGCCAACGTTGACGCGCCGTCAGATATCGAGGTGGTTCCGCTGCTCGACGATGCGGTTGGAAACCAGCGTGAAAGCTATCTGCTGCTGTTCGCCGCCGTCGGCTGCGTGCTGCTGATCGCCTGCGCCAACATTGCCAACCTGCAGCTTGCGCGCTTCGCCGGCAGAAGGCGGGAGATTGCCGCACGGTTTGCCCTCGGAGCCAGCCGCACCGACGTGGTGCGCCAGCTCGTGGTCGAAAGCCTGGTGCTTGCGGTGCTCGGCGGTGGGTTCGGCTTGCTCTTTGCCAAATGGGCCATCGACGCAGTCGTCGCGTTCGGCGCAGGGCTGATTCCACGGGTGCTCGAGATCACGATCGATCGATTCGCACTCGGTTTCTCGCTGGTCATCTCTCTGGTTACCGGCCTGATGATCGGCCTGCTTCCTGCGTGGCGGGCGGCGCGGGTGAACGTCAGCGATGCGCTGAAAGACAGCGGCCGAGGATCAATCGGATCGCGCGATCGTCTTCGCGCCGTTCTGCTCGTCGGCGAAGTGTCGCTGTCGCTCGTGCTGCTGATCGCCGCCGGTCTGCTGCTTACCAGCTTTGCGCGTCTCCAGCAGGTGAAGCCGGGATTCGAACCAGCCGGCGTGTTTTCGGCGCAGCTGGCGCTGCCGCGGCAATACACCGGCGCGAAGCTAATCGCGTTCTACGAGCAGCTGTATCAACGGCTGGCGACGATCCCGAACAGTACCTCTGTCGCGTTGACCGATCGCGTTCCGCTGACCGGCGGGCAGACGCCTGCGCCGGTCGCGGTGCAGGGCCGGGCGCTGCCGCCGCTGAGCGAGCGACCGCAGGCGAACCGTCATCTCATTTCACCGTCGTACTTTAAAACGCTCGGCATTCCGATCCGCTCCGGGCGCGACTTCGACGAGCGCGACAGCGCGCGCGTGCCGCATGTCGTCATCATTAATGACACCTTTGCGCGGCAGCACTTCCCCGGCGAGGATCCGATCGGCCGGACGCTCGTCACCGGCATGGCGCAACTGCCGTCGCAGATTGTCGGCGTGGTCGCCGATGTCCGCGGCCAGAGTCTCAACATTCCTCCAGTGGCGGAGTACTTTCTCCCCGCACTGCAGCGGCCCGAGGCCTTCACCAACATTCTCGTGCGCACCAACGTGAGTCCGATTGCGATGGCGGCGGTCGTGCGCGAGGCGCTCCGGTCGGTGGATCCCGATCTGCCATTGCTGCAGCCGCAAGCGCTGACCACGCGCATCGCGCGGACCGTCGCCGACCGCAAACTGGCGCTGCGGCTGCTCGAGGCATTTGCCGTGCTCGCGCTGGTCATCGCCACGCTTGGCGTCTATAGCGTGATGGCGCACCTCGTGGCGTATCGCACCAGCGAGATCGGTCTCCGCATGGCGCTCGGGGCGACGCCGGGCGCCGTGATGCGCATGGTGCTCGGTCATGGCCGCCGCTTGACGCTGGTTGGCATTGCGCTGGGAATCGTCGGCGCGCTCGTCGTGTCGAGGCTGATGCAACAGGCGCTGTTCGAGGTAAAACCGGCCGATCCGGTGGTTTATGCGACGCTGGCGATCACGTTCCTGCTGGTGACCGAGTGCGCGTCGTGGTTCCCCGCACGACGGGCGACCAGGATTGATCCAGTCATCGCGCTGCGCGCGGAGTGATTACCTCCGAGACCTACTTACTGGGCCAGATCGTGAAGTCCCTGAGTGCCACTCGCCTGATGGCGCCGCCCAGGTTGCGAAGCGCTTCGTTCAGTTCCAGAAGATGAGCGCGGCCAAGCTCCAAGGCATGCTCGTCCGGCTGGTAAACGGTGCGGACCGGATAATCCAGATACGCCGTACGCGTCTGTTCGATGTGATTCCCGAGAATGTGTGTCACCAGCTTGTCGCGCGTGAAGTCAACCAGCCGCTGGATGCTGTACGTGAACGCGGCCGCGTCCTGAACGTAGAGCCGGCCGGGATACAACGTGTCGCCGGTAAACAGAATTCCTGTCTGGCGATCGTAGACGGCAATTGATGAAGGTTCGTGTCCCGGAATCGGAATGATGTCCAGAATGCGACCGCCGAGATCGAATGTCGTCACCTCGGCGGGCCAGCTTCGGAATCCGAAGAACTCTTGAACCGCCGCCGGCGCTGTGCCGATGACCGTCGCACCGGCAAGCGCCTTGAGGTCCGCGTCGCCGGAAATGTGATCCCCGTGCGCATGAGTGTGCGCGACGACCAACGGCGGATTCCGGCGGCCGTTGCGTTGCGACCACTGATCGATTTGATTGGTGACGACGTGCGCGACGTCGGTCTTTCCGGCACCGGTGTCGAGCAGCAGTGCTCGTTCCTGCCCGAACAGCAGAAACAGAAATGGCTTTTCGTAGTTGGAACAGCCGGACTCCCTCAACACGATCAGATCCGGATTGTATTCGTGAACCTGGAACTGCGGAGTGCCGACGCACTGCGGGCCGCTTGCCTGCCACGCTCTTGGCAACACTCCCTGACGCACACCGCCGCCGTCAGGATTGGCCGCCTGGGCTGCCAGCTGACCCGAAGCAGCAGTCACGACGATCAGCGCAATCAGCAAGCAGCGTTTCATGCAACGGTGAGCGCCAGGAGCTGGAGCCATGAGCGATAGCCGACGGTTTTGGATTATAACGAGCCGCGGCGTTGACGCGCCCTCTGCCGTTCTGCAGTACTCTTCATCAGATCCGTGCCCCTGCGCCAACCGCGAACCGTTCGTGTGATCCGTTACGTCACACCCCTCAGAGAAGGCGGCTCGCTTCCCGCCATCGTCGAAGCCGATGACGATGGTTTGTATGTCCTGAAATTCCGCGGCGCCGGACAAGGACCGCGCATGTTGATCGCCGAGCTGGTCTCCGGCGAGCTGGCGCGTGTTGCAGGACTGCCGGTTCCAGAAGTCGTCTTCGCGGAACTGGATCCCGAACTGGCACGGACCGAGCCGGATCCCGAGATCCACGCGCTGATTCTCGATAGCGCCGGCCTCAATCTCGCGCTCGACTATCTGCCCGGGTCGGTCACCTACGATCCGGTGGTTCAGCGGCTCGATCCGGATCTCGGTTCGCGGATCGTCTGGTTCGACGCGTTCGTGTCGAACGTGGATCGCACGGCGAAGAACACGAACATGCTGTTGTGGCATCGCAAGCTTTGGCTCATCGATCACGGTGCATCGCTGTATTTTCATCACGCATCCGATTGGGACGCCGGCCGCGCGCAGTCAGCGGATCCGTTTCTTCACATCAGGAACCACGTCCTCCTGCGCTCTGCGGATATGCTGCGTGAGGTGGACGACGCCATGGCATGCAGCCTGACGCAGGAAACGATCGAAACGATCGTTGGCTGGATCCCAGAGCCATGGCTGACTGCCAGGAGCAACCGAGCGGTGGGCGATCAGCGCGCTGATTACGTTGCGTACTTCGCGGCTCGGCTCGCCGCGCGGAGCGCGTTCGTCGAGGAGGCCGTTCGTGCCCGGTGAGTACACCTACGACTACGCGATCATCCGCGTCGTCCCGCGCGTTGACCGCGGCGAGCAGATGAACGTCGGCATCATCCTGTCGTGCGTCGATTCCGATTTCCTCGATATCCGAATCGCCCTGGACGAGACGCGGTTGCGAGCGCTCGACCTGACCGCTGATCTCGAAAGCGTCCAGGCGGGGCTGACCACGCTGAAGGCAGTTTGTGCCGGCGGGCCCGAAGCCGGTCCAGTTGGCGAGTTGCCTCCCCGTGCGCGATTCCGCTGGATGGTCTCGCCAAGAAGCACCGTCGTGCAGACATCACCGGTCCACACCGGACGAACGGACAATCCTCAGGCCGCGCTGCAACACCTGTTCGAGACGATGGTGCTGTAGCGTTCGACGCGAGCAGCCGAGCAGCGCCGTGTAAAGAATCCCCAACCGGGACTCCAGCGTACCGGTACGTTGCACCTCAGCGGGCGACAATCAGCAGTTAGCCCGGTACCTATGTTGCGGTTGGTGCCTCGTGCACCGCTTCGCTGTCCCGTCGACGACGAACACTCGAGACCTCCGCATCGACTTCATGCGCGGTCTCGCGATGACCTGCGTGATCGTCAATCACTCGAAGCTGCCGTCATTGTTCAGCTGGTTTTCCTACGAGCGATTCTGGGTAGTGACGGCCGCGGAAGTCTTCGTCGTTTTATCCGGCATCGTGATCGGTATCGTCTACGGCCGCAAGCTCGCGAAGCAGGGCTGGCGCGCGGTCGGCCGCGGACTTGGTCAGCGCGCCGCACTCCTCTATCTCGCTTTCGTCGGCGTGACGGTTTCGGTCATCGCGCTCGCGGCACTTGGTGTCGATGTCAGGTCGCTGGCCGCGCCCGACGGTCGATCACCTGCGTGGTTCGTCTCGCCAGAAACAATGGATTTTGCGGCATGGCGCGACGTGCTTCTGATGCGCGTGGGGCCATGGGCATTCGAAATCATCGGCCTCTATGTCTGGCTGGTCGCCGCGGCGCTGCCCTGCCTGTTCATCCTGCGATACGCGGGGTGGCGGCCACTGCTTGCCGCGAGCTGGTTGCTGTATCTGTGGTACCGCTTCGATCCTCATCCGGTGACGCTGGCCGGGTTCGAGTCTGTGTTCCCGATTCTGTCGTGGCAGCTGCTCTTCGTGCACGGCGTCACGATCGGCTATCACCGCTCCGCACTTGCGGCGTTCGCCAACCGACTTCCGCCGTTTCCGCGCCGCGTCGCCATCGCGGCGGCCGTCGGATTTGCCATCTTCGCGTTCAGCAATCCCTGGGCGAACGGTCCAACCTGGCTGCGGCTGCCGCTGCTGTCTGAGGAACGGTTCGCGTATCTCTACGGCCACTACTTCGGGCTCAGCCAGCTGGGCGCAGGCCGGCTGCTGAATCTCGCAGTGGCGCTTCCATTCGGGATCGCGGCGTTGAAGCCGTCTGTGGTTGCGCAGCCGTTCGCGCGCGTCTTCGTCACCCTGGGCCAGCGTTCACTTGGCGCCTTCGTCCTTCATACCTACGGGCTGCTGCTGCTCGCGCAGATGAAACTACCTGAAGGAATCGTCCCCGCGACGCTCGTTCAGGTGACGTTCGTGGTGGCGCTCGCCGTTCTGCTGAACGCGCGCGACATCGTGCGCGATCGTCAGCGCGGGCCGGTGCTGGTTCCCGCCCGCCGGATGGCTGCATAACCCTCCCCTGCCAGTGCCTGATGTCGAGTCACCCAGTCTCGATCGGAGGCGATACAATCGGCGCTTAACGCGCAACGGTTTTTGTTGCGCAACACATTGTGTTGCGCTATCCTGAATCGATGCCGGTCGCGGTTGCGAAGAAGGTCGAGGCGCTGCGCGTGGATTTCCGTTCCGCCGCCCAGCTGGCTGACATGCTGGGCGTCAGCCGTTCGCAGGTCACCCGCTGGCTGAGAGGCGCCGGCATCGACCCGTTGAACGCGGAAAAAGTCGACCTCCTCGAGTTGGTCTGGTCTAACGTGCTGCGTCTCTACGACCGTGACGCCGCCCTCGAGTGGCTGTTCGGCGTCAACCCGTTGCTCGGCGATCGCCGTCCAATCGACCTGATCCGGATGGGACGCGCTGAAGAGTTGATGCGCGCGATTCGCGCCGAACGGTCCGACGCCTACGCGTGATCCTCTACCGCTGCTTCGCGTGGAACGAACGCGCGAAGGATCAGGAGCCAGACGGCCCGCTCTGGTTCCCGCGCGTCTTTCAGGGTGAAGGCCGCCACGACAACCCGGACCTCTACGGCTGCCTCTACCTGTCTGATCGGCCACTCGCATCGATCATCGAACAGCTCGCGCGCTTTCGCGGCCAGCGACTGCTGCCGTCGCTGCTCAGGAGGCGCGGATTGCCGCTTGGCCTCGCGGAACTGGAACTGAACGAGCCCGTGGACGTCATCGATCTCGACGACCCGGTAGTGCTCCGCCGCGAGCGGTTGCGGCCCTCGCAGATCGCGACGCGGCACAGGGAAACGACGCAGCCCCAGGCGCGCAAGCTGTACGAGCTTCACGGCGAAGCACTGGGACTGCGGTGGTGGTCCACTTACGAATCGACCTGGGCTAACCTGACGATCTTCGATCGTGCGTCGGCCTCGCTGCGCGTCCGATCAGTTCGAGCCCTGGTCGTTGACGATCCGGATGTGATCGAAGCCGCCGATTTCTTCGGCCTCCGGAGCAGCTCGCTTCGCTGAATGCACTTTCAGCGCATGAAGCTGCACGGTCAGCGATGGCCTGCACGGTCAGCAGGGAGGTTGCACTACGCCTTCCGCCAATTGACGAGTGACCTCCGCGGCTGGAATCGGCTTGCATCCACTCACATTCTGACCGGCCCACAGCGGCGAAAAGTCGGCCGACCCTCGCGCCTCCGCGGCCTGTCGTAACCGATTAACGGCCGCTGTTGCCAGTGGAAATGCTGGTGCAAGGTCGGTGATCGGTCCGACTTCGCAGACGAAGCGGTTGACGATGCTGCGGGCGGGACGACCGGTGAAGACATTCGTCAATGCCGTGTGTCGTGCACCGTCGCTGCCGAGCGCATTTCGATGGACTGCACTGGTCGTCGCCTCGGGACAGAGCAAGTACGCAGTGCCGATCTGCACGGCCGCGGCGCCAAGCGCCATCACCGCGGCGACTCCTGCCGCATCAGCGATCCCACCAGCGGCGACCACCGGAACGCGCACCGCCTTGACGATCTGCGGCACCAGCGCGAACGTCCCGAGCTGCATCGTCAGGTCGTCCGACAGGAAATGACCGCGATGGCCGCCGGCTTCGAGGCCCTGCGCGATGACCGCGTCCACGCCGCGCGTTTCGAGCCATCGCGCTTCGTCAACGGTCGTCGCAGACGACAGCACCTTCGCACCCCACCCACGCACCCGCTCGAGCAGCTCGGGCTCTGGCAACCCGAAATGAAAACTGACGACAGGGGGCTTGAACTCGCTCAGCGCATCAACGAGGTCATGCGAAAACGGAGTTCGGCCAGGACCTGCAGGCACGCGACTGATATCGACGCCGAGTTCGTCATAGTACGGCCGCAGTCGTTCGCGCCACGCCGTCTCGCGCGCGAAATCCGGTACCGGCGACGTATGGCAAAAGAAATTGACGTTAAACGGCTTCGTCGTCGCGCCGCGGATCGCGGCGAGCTCCGCGCGCATCGCGTCGACCGACAGCAACGCGCACGGCAACGAGCCGAGCCCGCCAGCATTCGAGACGGCGATCGCCAGCGCACTCCCCTGGACGCCAGCCATCGGCGCCTGAATGATTGGCAATTCAGTCCCGAAGAGCGCTTCGAACGAGCCCATTCGTTCCAGTCTACGCGCTCTGCGGTTTCTTCTTTTGGAGGGCAAATGTAGAATAGACATCCCCAACCGCTTGAGAACGGAGCGCTTAGTGTTCACGAAGGATCGTCGCTGGACGACGGGCGCGAGCCTCGTCGTCGTCACCATTTGGAGTTGGACCGCCGCGAGCGCCCAGCGGCCTCAGACAAACCTGCCGCTCGATCCACCGCGCGAGCGCGGCGACAGCATCACGCCCGCTTACGAAGGCTGGTACCCAAATCCCGATGGCAGCTTCAGCATGCTGATCGGCTACTACAACCGGAATAGCAAAGAAGCACTCGACATCCCGGTCGGGCCGAACAACCGGATCGAACCAGGCGGCCCGGACCAGGGGCAACCGACGCACTTTGAAGTCGGCCGGCAGTGGGGCGTGTTCGTCGTCAAAGTGCCGAAGGATTTCGGCACCAAGTCGCTGATTTGGACGATTGTGTCGAACGGCGAAACGCAGTCAATTCCGTTCACCTTGAACAAGGGTTATCCGATCAGCCCATTCAAGGAACTGGGCATGGGCAATCAGCCCCCGACGCTCGCGTTCTCGCAGGGCGGCACGAAAGTGACGGGCCCGCCGACGGCCATCTCCTCCAACTTGACTGGAACGGTGAACCAGCCGGTCGTCATCAGCACCTGGGTCGAAGATCCCAAAGCTCCGGAGGCAGAGGCGCCGCCGGCAGGGTTTGGCCTCCCGTCGGGCTCGGTCGCGGTTGTCTCGCTGCACAAGTTCCGTGGCCCTGGTAAGGTGACTTTTGACAAGGTGCGCGTTCCCGTGCCGAAACAAGGCGATATGGTCACCTCGACGGCAACCTTCTCCGCTCCCGGCGAATACCTGCTGCGGGTGCAGGCGAATGACGAATCTGGCGAAGGCGGCTTCGGTTTTCAGTGCTGCTGGACCAATACCTACGTCAAAGTGACGGTGCGATAGAATTGAGACGGAGCACGAAGATGATGGGACTGAAATCGATACTGACCGTCGCGCTATTCGTGCCGGCTGTGGCATCCGCCGCCGACGCGAAAACCCCGACGTTCACCAAGGACATCGCGCCGATCTTCCAGGAAAAATGCGAGGCGTGTCACCGTCCCGACTCGATCGCGCCGATGTCGCTGATGACGTTTGGCGAGGCGCGGCCGTGGGCACGGTCGATCAAGACGCGGGTCATGGACCGCCAGATGCCGCCATGGCAGATCGATCGGACCGTCGGCATCCAGAAGTTCAAGAACGATCGGTCGTTGACCGACGAACAGGTCGACACCATCGTCCGGTGGATCGACGCCGGCGCGCCGCAAGGCGATCCCAAGGACATGCCTCCGGCCAAGAAGTGGGCGGACGACCAGGGATGGAACTTCGCCGCCGCATTCGGCCAGAAAGAGCCGGACCTGATCATCAAGTCGTACGACTTCACGATGCCGGCCGTTTCGCAGGACGTTTGGGACAAGCGCGTCACGCCGTCGGGAATCACCGAACCGCGATGGGTTCGCGCGATCGAGATCCGGCCGGAGACGATCAAAGGCCGCAAGATCACGCATCACGCAATCGCGTATCTCGAACAGAGCGAGCCGGGGGTGCCGGGGGTGCCGGGCCTGCCGACGCCGTTCATGGAATGGGCCGTCGGCAAGCAGGGCGAAATGATGCGTCCCGACACCGGCAAGCTGCTGCTACCGGGATCCAAATTCCACTGGGACATTCACTATTCGCAGGCGGGTGAAGAGATCACCAATAAAGTGGAAATGGGCATCTACTTCTACCCGAAAGGTCAGGAGCCGAAGTTCCGCACCACACTGTCGCTGGTCCCGGCTGCGCTCGGCACGCTGGACATTCGTCCGAACAGTGTCGCGGTCGAAGAGGGTTTCACCACGCTACGGGAGGCTGCGCGAATCGAGAGCTTCCAGGCGCACATGCATCTGCGCGGCAAGGCGATGATGCTCGAAGCGCTTCTGCCGAGCGGCCAGAAGCAGGTGATCAGCCTGGTCAGCGATTTCAACTTCAACTGGATGACGACTTACGTGTACGCGGACGATGTCGCGCCGCTCTTGCCGAAAGGCACGATCCTGAAGGTGACGGCGTGGCACGACAACACCACCGCCAAGAAAAGCAATCCTGATCCGAATCAATGGGTTGGCTGGGGCGATCGCACCGTGGACGAAATGGCGCACGCGTGGATCAACATCGTCTACATGAAGGACGACGATTTCAAGATCGAGCAGGACAAACGGCGCGCGATGCAGTCGACCGCGACC
>Ga0207659_10000867_pt1 | contig 17987 bp, 16 predicted proteins | sample KBSM43metaG_FD_184330 | JGI IMG/M metagenome (GOLD analysis project Ga0207659, IMG submission 184330) | Miscanthus rhizosphere microbial communities from Kellogg Biological Station, Michigan, USA - KBS M4-3 metaG (SPAdes) (version 2) | ecosystem: Host-associated > Plants > Roots > Rhizosphere >...
TTCGATGAAGTGATCAACCAGATTATTCGCCGCATGATTGACGAAGGATGGCTTCGCTCGGAGCGTCCGGAGAATACGCCGAATGAGGGAGGCGAAGGGTACGAGGATGCGCCTGGGAATCCGGAACGATTTCAACTGACGGGAAAGTCCGTCGACTTTCTGGGTTTTCGTCAACTCCGACATCTTCTTGGGTCTCTTGGACGCAGCAGTCTTGGGCGGCATGAAACCGCGCAGTTTTCGACAGGAGTCGAGGCGTATCAGGAGTCCAAGGAGTATGAATTTGGCGATACGATCAACCTCGACATTGCCGCAACGCTGACTCGATCCATTGCTCGTGAAGGTTTGACTGGTTCAATAAATCTCGAGTACGGCGACGTCATGGTACGGCAGACGGAATACGAAAGTTCCTGCTCCACGGTGCTTCTGCTTGATACCAGCCACAGCATGATCCTCTACGGCGAAGATCGATTTACGCCGGCAAAGCGTGTCGCTCTTGCACTCTCGCATCTGATACGCACGCAGTATCCGGGAGATTCACTTCGTCTCGTTCTATTCCACGATTCTGCAGAAGAAGTTCCCTTGAAAGAGCTCGCCCGCGTCGTTGTCGGTCCGTATCACACAAACACTCGTGAAGGATTGCGACTCGCACGCCGGATTCTCGTGGCGGAAAAGAAGGACATGAAGCAGATCATCATGATTACAGATGGTAAGCCTTCTGCAATGACCCTTCCCAATGGCCGCATTTACAAGAGCGCGTTCGGCTTGGACCCCATGATTCTCGATGAGACCTTCAAGGAAGTTGCCGTCTGCAGAAAGGCAGGCATCCTCATCAACACGTTCATGCTCGCAAGCGATCGCTACTTGGTGGAATTTGTAAAGAAGGTGACGGAGATCTGCAAGGGGAAGGCCTATTTCACTACCACGATGAACCTTGGCGAATACATTCTGATGGATTACCTTCGCAAGAAAACCCAGACAATTCATTGATTCTCATCTCTACAACGAAGTTGTAGCGTCAAGATCATGACGTCAACGTCGTGGATAGAGCCGCTGTCACGATCCGCCGACAACCATTGCCCCGTAGGCCTGCTGAGTTGGTCCGGTTTCTCCGCATGCGCGAGTCATGCTGCGCGTAACTCATAGTAAAAGAACCTCAAACGTCGGGTGGGAAACGAGGCCAAAGGCGGCGGCTACCGCCCTCTAAAACAGAGAATTGTCCTTGCTTGCAAGGGTGATTTCATCGGTTCTCTGCACTGGCAGTCGCCTTGCATATAACGTCTGCCGTGAGAACAGAGAACGGATTAGGACGATCAATCGGAAACTGCGCACTGATGCCGGGGACCGCGCCGGTCACGATGACCGCAAAAGAGCGGGAGGCATTGATAGTCGATACCCTTCCGCTGATCCGGCAGATCGCGCACAAGATGGCGATGCGCCTGCCGAGCACGCTGGAAACGCGCGACCTCGTAAATGCCGGCGTGTTGGGTTTGCTCGACGCCATCGACAAGTTCCAACCCGAGCGTGGCGTGAAGTTCAAGACCTATGCTGAGGTGCGTATTCGAGGCGCAATCCTTGACAGCCTTCGGTCTCTCGATTGGGCTCCGCGTTCCTTGCGAAAAAAGGGCAGAGATCTGAGTCGAGCCCACGCTGAGCTAACGCAAAAACTAGGCAGGCCAGCCACCGACGAAGAGGTTTCACAAGCTCTTGGAGAGAGCCTGGACGACTACTATGCCCTGATCGAACAGCTTCATGGGTTGACTGTCGGCTCATTTGAGTTCGCCCAGGAACATGATGACAAGTCTGAGGATCACATTAATCACTATCCCGACGACGGTAGCAATGATCCTCATATCTGCTTCCAAAGCAAGGAAATCACCAGGATCTTGAATGAGGCGATCGAAGGCCTTCCCGAACGGGAGCGGCTGGTGATGTCCCTTTACTATTTCGAGGAGTTCACGATGAAGCAGATCGGGGCTCTTCTTGGTGTCAACGAGTCTCGTGTTTCTCAAATTCACACGAGCGCAACTCTGCGCCTCCGTGATTCCTGGAGTGCTTGAGCTAGGAAAGAACCAATGGAAATGACGACTGCAACTGAATCGACCATTCAATTCCAGGAAGGCCTTATCGGCTTTTACGACTGCAAGAGCTTTCGGCTGATCGCACGAGAAGAAATCGCACCTTTCAGATGGCTTCAAAGCACCGAGCGTCCCGATATCGGTTTCCTCGTTATCGACCCCTCGCTGGTCATCAACGACTACAAGGCGATCATTCCCAACCGAGAGTGGGAGTCTCTTGGGGTTGCAGACCCGGAAAACGGCATGGTTCTTATCACGTGCATGGTGACCCCATCGAGTGGCGCGTCCACAGGCAACCTTCAGGCTCCTCTCCTCGTGAACTTCCAAAAGCGAGCAGGCAAACAGGTTATCCTCACCGAAACAGGTCTCACTTCCCGTCATCCCCTGCTATAGTTGTTTCCAAGCACCTTGCTGCCGCCAGCAGTCTCTTATATGATTCAGGCGAATTCAGGAGGTCTGAACTAGCAAGGGCCAGCGGAGGGACCTGCAGCATGCTTGTTGTTACCCGCAAGAAAGATGAGAAGCTCATTATAGGAAATGAGATTGAGATCCAAGTTCTTCGGATCGGACGCGATAACGTACGCCTAGGCATCAAAGCTCCCTCTCATATCTCCATTTATCGCTACGAAATCTACGAAGCCATTAAACAGGAAAACGTGAACGCCGTTCAGTCTCAGATTCCCGATAAGAGTGCTATGGAAACGCTGAAGGGCGTTTTCAGGGTTGAAACCAAGGAAGAGTAAAGGAGGCTCCCTTTAAGCCTTATTAAGTCCTAATGAAGTGTGAAATCTGCACAACGGACGACGGCGAAGGGATCCACTATCACGCCTTTATCGAAGGCAAGCACCACTGGGTGTGCGAAGCCTGCAAGGCGAAACTCAAGGTTGAGGCAGAGCACACTGACGAGTAGTGGTGCTAACGCCTCATTTGTGTTGAATGAGGAACTTCCTGATTTTCAATCCTGCTATGGCATGAAAGGGAAAGTTGCCCATCGTGTAGTGCCCGCAAGGCAGCCACTCCTTGCGAACAGGTATCGAAAGCCGCTCAAATTCGTCGTACCCCTGCTGGGTTAGATTCGCTGGAAACGTCAAATCGTACCGACCGGACAGCATCATCATCGGCCGCGTGTTCCCTCCCAGGCGCTTGATAAAGGGGAAGGGGCTGATCGGTTCCCACAGCCGCCGCAGCCTGTTCAGGTCAATTGCGCTCTCCAGAGTTTTCCGAACATGCGACGTTGAGAGGCCGTTCCAGACCACGTCGGCGTAGTAGCTGGAGACATGGATAAAGACTCCGGTTGAAAATCGCGGGTCGTGAACGAACGTCAGAAACCCGATGCAGGAGCCGATGCTTGTCCCGACCAGCCCTACGTTGCGGTGACCTTGCTGGAACAGCCAGTCGGCAGCGCGACGGGCATCCGTAACAGCCTGCCGAGAAGCGGCCAGGGTCCGGCCTATGTTCGGCGAGACGAGATACTCCGATCGCTCGATCTCCGGCGGCTTGCGTTGGTGGTGGTAGGGCATGCTGATGCGAAGAGCGCTGATCCCTGCGTGCTGCAGCATGCGACAAAGTCCAACTTGCCCTTCCCACTTGCAGTTCCACTGCGGCAGGACTACGACAGCCAGATCCTTCCCAGCCTCAAAGAAGCGTCCGTAGACCGTGTTGTTCGCCTCATACGGAGTCTCGACGTAACTAGGAAATTTAAGAACGTGGCCATCGAAGTCATAGTGAGAGGTCGGCTCGTAGGCGTAAAACGCATCGCTGTCCGCTAATGCTCGACGTGCGTACTTCTCGACGGATGAAACGGGGTCGGCTGAAGGCGAAAGACCCAGATGTTCGAGACCCCACTCGAAAGGCAAGGCGCACCGGTTGTTGTCTCTGGCGTGGTGAGCGCGCTCTCGATACTCGATAAAGCGTTGAAGCATCTATGAAGGTTTAGAGAGCGAGAACAAGTGCTTCAGCGGGATGAAGCGGCTTCTTCCCCGTAGCGTGCTCGACTTGTTGCCGGCAGGAAACTCCCGGCGCGACAACAATGGCATCGGGCTGTCGCTCTACGGCCGGGAACAACCGACGGCGCCCGATGGCCATTGAAACATCGTAATGCTCTTTCTCAAAGCCGAAGGATCCTGCCATGCCGCAGCAACCCGAATCGATTTCTTCCACCGTGTAGGCAAGCGAGATGGCTTCCTTAAGGTAGCGCGATCCAATCAGAGCCTTTTCGTGGCAGTGCCCATGGATGAGCGCCTTTGTGCCTTGCCGCTTGAGATCCAGCTTCCAGCGGCCTTGACTCTTTTCGCGAACGATAAACTCCTCGAGAAGGAAGGAAGCTTCTGCAACGGCTTTCACAGCGTGACCCTGGAGAAGATCGGGATACTCGTCTCGAAAGGTCAGAATGCAGCTCGGTTCGCAACCGACGATCTGATAGCCCTGTTCCACGTAAAGATGGAGCTTTCCCACGTTAAAAGCCGCATTTGCCCGGGCTGCTTCCGGCAATCCCTTTGAAATCATCGGCCGCCCGCAGCACTGTCGCTCGGCAAGCTCGACGTGGTATCCCGCGGCATTCAACAACCTTGTTGCAGCCTTGCCGATCTCGGGATAGTTGAAATCCACGAACGTGTCGTGGAACAGGATCACCTTTCCGACAGGTTTCTCAATCCGTGGGAAAGTCTGTTTTCGAAACCATGATTCGAAGGTTTGTTGCGCAATCGGCGGGAGCTTGCGTCGTGCATCAATTCCCAGGTAACGATCCAGAGCTTTCCTAACCACCGGTCGCGCCATGATCGAGTTCGCCAGCCCCGGCAATACGGCCGCCATCTTCGAGAGGGAGTGGATTCGGGCAAATAACTGTGACCGAAGGGGAGTTCCGTTAGCCTCGTTGTAGTGAGCAAGAAACTCATATTTCAATTTGGCCATGTCCACGTTCGACGGGCACTCGGCCTTACACCCCTTACACTCGAGGCAGAGGTCCAACGCGTCGTGCAGCGGTTGGCCGGTGAATTCTTCGGGGTCGACCTTTCCGGAAAGAATCTCACGCATGTAATTGGCTCTTCCGCGTGTCGAGTGCTCATCCTCCATCGTGACCATATAGGAGGGGCACATCGTTCCCTCATTCTTCTTCCGGCAGACACCTGCCCCGTTGCAAAGCTCTACAGCCGTTGCGAAGCCGCCTTCGCGTGAAAAGTCATAATGAGTGTTCACGGAGATCGTCTTGTAGTTTTCCCCGTAGCGCAGATTCTCCGTCATGGGCGGAGCATTGACGATTTTTCCCGGATTCATACGGGCGTGCGGATCAAACGCCAGCTTGACGTCCTGAAAGGCTTTGTAGATCTGATGACCGAAGAGCTTTTCGTTCAGATGACTTCGAGCGAGGCCATCTCCATGCTCCCCGCTCATGCCGCCTCCGAATTCCAGAACAAGGTCGGCTATTTCGTTGGTCATATCCTTCATCACCTGGATTTCGCGGCGGCTTTTGGTGTTGATGAGAGGCCGGATATGCAAACAACCGACGCTGGCATGACCGTAATAGCCGGCCGTCGTATCGTATTTGTGGATGACTTCCCGGAAACGAACGAAGAATTCGGAGAGCTTGGAGGGATCCACCGCACAATCCTCAACAAAGGCGATGGGCTTTCTTTCACCCTTCATCCCGAGCAGAAGCCCGAGCCCGGCCTTTCGCAACTTCCAGATCTTGACCTGCTCCACAGCGTCAAACGACCGTATGTACGCATAACCCAGCCGCTCGCGCTTGAGAGTCGCCTCGAGGCCTTCGATCCTTGACCGGAGGTCCGACTCGTTCTCTCCATAAAATTCGACGAGAAGGATCGCCCCCGGAGTCCCGTCGATAAAATCCATCTGTCGGGAGAGCTCCAGTGAACCCCTCGCTAAATTGAGAATCAGATCATCGACAAGCTCGATCGCCGAAGGGTTGAACGGAAGAATGAAGTCGGTGGCCCGGATTGATTCGACGATGTCCTTGAAATGGACGACGCATAATGCGACTGCCGCAGGCCGCGGTTCAATCCGAACCTTGGCCTGATGGACGGCAGCCAGAGTACCTTCCGAGCCTACGATCAATTTTGAGAGATTGAACTTTCCATTGCGGACAAACTCGTCGAGATTGTACCCGCTGACGCGACGCTGGATCTTCGGAAAGCGCCGGTCAATCTCATTCCTATTGGCCGAAACGATCTCAGCAATGCGTTCTTCGAGACCTGTTGTCTGGGCCGCTTCGGCGAAGTTCATTTCGCCGAAAACCCGTCGCTCCCCGGAAGCCAGAACGACGTGGGCCTCGAGAACATGATCGATCGTCTTTCCATACACAATCGAATGAGATCCGGCGGAATTGTTGCCCATCATGCCGCCAAGAGTCGCCCGGTTCGCCGTCGAGGTATCAGGTCCGAAGAGGAAGCCCATCGGCTTAAGGTGGAGGTTGAACTGCTCCTGTACGACCCCCGGTTCGACGAGAGCCCAGCGTTCCTCAGGATTCACTTCGATCACCCGATTGAGGTACTTGGACATGTCCAGCACCACGGCTTCGCCTACTGTCTGACCGGCAAGGCTCGTGCCGCCGCCCCTGGGAAGGACCGGAACATTGAAATCGCGAGTGATCTCCATCGCGGCGAAGACATCTTCGTGCGTACGAGGAATGACGACACCGATGGGTTCAATTTCGTAGATGCTCGCATCGGTGCTGTAAAGGAGGCGGGAAACTTTGTCGAACCGAACTTCGCCGGAAATCCGCTTTTTGAGAGCCTCGTATAGGTCTTCGTTCATCTGCCGTTACATCTGGCACATGCCGGGCTCGGCTGCACCGCATCGACCGCATCCGGGTGCCGAGTCCATTGCGTCGCCGTTCTGTGACGTCGATACGGCAAAGACGGAGAGTTGCTTTTCCACGAGGGCGCTGGCGCAATGAGGACAGTCAGCCGGGGAATCGTGGCGAGGAACGATCTTCTCGAATTCCTTTCCACACTTCTTACAGAGATACTCAAATAGGGGCATAGGCTCTAGTCTATCCAGTCCGCAATAAAGATATTGGTATTTCCAGGCGTTGCGGGATTCCGATTGGAGGCCCAGACGATCTTCTTACCATCGCCGGTAAACATCGGGAACGCGTCAAAGCTTTCGTCGAAGGTCACCTGCTCCAGGCCGGTGCCATCGCGATTTATAAGGAACAGATCAAAGTTGGGCATCCCGGGATTAGTGGCGTTGACGTTTGAGGCAAATATGATCTGCTTTCCATTCGGATGAAAATATGGAGCGAAATTAGCCGCGCCGTTCGAGGTTAACTGTTTTTTCTGGGTGCCATCCGCCTTCATGATCATGATCTCCAGTTTCGAAGGCATCACGAGGTCTCGCCCCAGCAGATCTCGAAACTGACGGATGTCGGTGTCTGTCCGGGGCCGACTCGCTCTCCAGATGATCCACTGGCTGTCCTGAGAGTAGAAGGCGCCACCATCGTAGCCAACCTCATTGGTGAGGCGTCGTTGATTCTTTCCGTCGGCATCCATCTCGTAGAGCTCGATGTCATTGTCGCGTGTGGATGTGAAGATAATTTTCTTCCCGTTCGGCGATACGGTGGCTTCTGCATCGTAGCCGTCTGCCGTTGTCAGACGTCGAAGGTCCGTACCGTCGGGCTTTGCTGAGAATATGTCAAACGTTCTGTACATCGGCCACACATAGCCCGCGGCGCGGTCCGGATTCGGCGGACAATCCGGCGAACCCAAATGTGTAGACGCGTAAACGATGCGACTTCCATCCGGAGTGAAGTACGCGCAGGTTGTCCGGCCCTTCCCCGTGCTGACCATCTTCACGTTGGAACCGTCCGTCCCCATCGTGAAAATCTGGTCACACTTGTAGGGCTCCCGCGTCGACTGAAAGATGATTTGCTTTCCATCGGCTGACAGGTAGGCTTCCGCGTTTTCCCCGCCGGAAGTCAGTTGTCGGATATTTCTGAGATGTTTTTCTTTGGGATTGGGCTGAAGCCCGCGACCTTGTGAGAGGACCAGCGTGGCGCAGGAAACAGCGAGCAGAAGGAAAGTAATTCGTTTCATTGAGCTCTTTAAAAAGAAGATCAGGCGAGTTGATGCCTTACTTCCTCACCTCCAGGGTGACATTGACTTTGATGGACTGTCCGTTGCGCCTCACGACTACAGCAACGACATCACCCGGCTTCTTGCTTCCCAGCGCCTCCGTGAAATCGTAAAGGTTCTTGATCGGCGCCCCCGCGAATTCAACCAGAAGATCTCCCGCTTTGAGGCCCGCTTTGCCGGCAGGGCTGTCGGCCCGGACATCCGCAAAGAGCACGCCATTCAGGTCGTCACGAAAATCCGGCACGGATCCAAAGTACACGGCATAAGGGCTTCCCCCGCCTCCTGCCGTCTGCGGACGCTCCTCTTTAACTTCTGTGTAAAGGAGTTTGGCCGGCGCATTTGCAATGAGCTCCGCTGTCCCCGCGACCAGGGACAAAACGCGAATGGCGCCATTCCCATCGATCTTGTCTGCGGTATCCGTCGGCCGATGGTAGTCGGAATGCAAACCGGAAAAGAAAAACAGCGTGGGAATGCGTTTTCCATTGAAGGAAATATGGTCGCTTCCTTCGTGTCCTCCGTTGGAGAGCGTCAGCGTGAGGCCTATGCCTTTATTCGCTTCGTCGATCCACGCAGGAAAGTCCGGTGACGTGCCGGTGCCCATAACGTTCAGCGGTCGGCTGGCAAGCCTTCCAATCATGTCCATGTTGAGCATCGCGTTGATCGAGGAGATAGGCACCGTCGGACTGTTCACAAAGTGGCTCGAGCCAAACAGTCCCAGTTCCTCGCCCGCAAAAGCCATCAGGAGAACGGATCTCTTGAACGCCTGCTTGTTGCGCCCGATCAGGCGTCCAAGCTCGAGAAGGCCCGCTGTTCCCGAAGCATTGTCATCGGCTCCATGGTGAATCTTGCCGACGTCGTCCTTTGAGAGAGAATGATTGGGATCTCCCAGGCCCAGATGGTCGTAATGCGCACCGATCACGATCCATTCATTTCGCAGCTTGCTGTCTGATCCCCGAGCGGATGCAATGACGTTCCGCACTGTTTTGCGGATGGACTTGATATCGGCAGTAACGCGAACGCTTGAGCTTGAAAGTTGGAACGACTGTGGCTTTCGATTGCGGTCGATCTCTGTTTGAATCGTCGAGATGTTTTTTCCCATCTTCTCGAAGAGCGGTTGCACGGATTCGCGCGTCACCTGGATGGCAAGAATGCTCATGTCGCGAAATTCAAGATCTGCCGTCGCTTTGCCGACGGTGTCGGGCTCATTCGGATGATTATTGGGATCGGTTATGAAGAGAACAGCACTGGCACCGTGAGAACGAGCATTTCGGACTTTGCTGATAAACGTTGCGGGAGTCGCGGGATCCCTGGAAAATCGGCTCGCCGGATTTGACTCCTCGGGATCGTGTCGAAACACGAGAACTGCCTTCCCTCTCACGTCGATTCCAGCGTAATCGTCCCACTGGAGACTTTCCGATGTGATGCCGTACCCCGCGAAGACTACAGGCCCCTCGTAGCTCCCTGTGGACGACAGCGGTATCGTGACAAAATCCTTATCTTTGGTTTTGGCAACGCGAGAGATTTGCAGCGCGTTCTTTGACCCGAACTCCGCCCCCACCGTGATCTCGAACCTCTGAAAGTAAGTGCCCTTGTCGCCTGCCGGCTCCAGTCCATAGGCGCGGAATTGCGCTGCAATGTATTCTGCGGCCCGCTCAAGCTCAGGCGAGCCATTGCCGCGACCCTTCAGTTCATCCGAAGCGAGGAAGGAAACATGTTGCAGGTAACGATCTGCGGAGAGTTCGCCAACGGGAAGAGTGGCAGAAACCGTGGAAACGCTAATGAGAACAAGGAGCAAAATTGCAGGCAGGTAGCGCTTGCGCTTCATACCGCACGGACGTCGACCTGTGCCCCTTTACCCCAGAAGACCTTCAGGTCGTGAATGCATGTCATCTGGTGAGGGCCAAAATCGAGACCATGAAGCCGAGTCTGACCCAAATCCGTGCGAATGAAGTCGGCAAGAGCGCTCGCGCGTTTCCGGATCGCTTTTTCCACGGCTTTCGGCGGGTTTTCAAAGAGAATCAAATCGACATTCTCGGTCGATTCGTTCCATTCCCAGACTCCGACTACCTCCCCATTGCGAACAATGGTGGCTATAGGGTCGTTGATCAGTTTTCCCTTCCAGCGGGAAAAGGGCTTGTCTGCATGCTCAACGCGAAGGAATCGGTCGACAATTTCTCTCTGACCTTTGAGATAGGTATCTCGGTACGGAATGAGATTGGAGGGCGAATCCTCAGGAGAGAAGTTGTAGAAATCATCGAGGTCAGGTTCCGGCATCAGGTACTCGTCCTTGCTGCCTTCGACACTGATTGGAACCAGCTTCGGCTTCACTTCTTCGATGCCTCTAATTGCATCGGTGACGTTAATGCCTGCCCACCAGGCGAAGTCTCTTGCGCGTGCGGGCGCTTCCGCTTTGAAATACTGCGCGGCCAGACGAGCCCAGGCTTCATTGTTTCGCATTGCAAAAGGATCAACTTCGGGCAGGAGTTCGGAAAGGAGGATGTAGGAGTATTCGGTTGAATCAAGCCGCCTTCGCGACTGGATTTTGATAATTCGACCTTCCTCCTTGAGCAGGTTCAGTGCGAGCGACATGCTGTTGATGAACCCGATGCGCTTCAGCTCCGGACCGAAGTCTTTCATGAGATTTCGGGGTACTGCCGCCTGAAGCTGAGCCGTCGTCTTGCTTCCCTGCTCCAGTTCCTGGATAAGCTTTGTCTTAAGCTTGTCCATTTCGGCATCCGTGACGGGCATTTGCTGTCGTGCCTGCTTCGCAAGTTCCGTATACGTCCGGGGACGAATGCGAAGAGCGACCGCCGCCTGACTCCTCGGGACCAGCATCGTGCATCCCCGCAGGGTCTCGAGTTGCACAAGCTTGTGATCGTCAAAGACCAGCTTATTGAGGTCCTCCGTCCTGAAGGAAGATAGTCGCGCCCAAAGGGATAAGTATGGCGTTGAGCACCCGGGAGAGTAGATCCACCCGACCGCATTGACGAGATCCAACAGGCTGTTTGATTCGAATGGCCGATCCAGAAACTGGCGGCGCATACGCCACGAGTTCAGGTGCGACACAGAAACCGGCTTCTTGAGTTTAGACAAGGGCATACTGCAAAAAAGTGTTCTGGACTCCCCGAAGATATGAGTCCATCATTGTAGGTTCCGTTTGGAGTTCAAGTCAATGCACCCGCTGCTTTTAGGTCTTCGGCATGTGGCGCTTAATGTCCGGAATGTTCGGGACTCCGTCGATTTCTACTGCAATGTCCTTGGTATGCGAGTCGAATGGGAGCCCGATCCAGACAATATTTATCTGACTTCCGGAAGCGATAATCTCGCTATCCACAAGCTCCCCGAAGCCACGAATCCTGGGGCTGTTCAGAACGTTCACCACATCGGATTTATCGTTGGTCGACCTGAAGATGTTGACCTGATGGCAACTCGGGTTGTGGCTCATGGTGTTCGGCTGGAGCAACCGGTCAAGACTCACAGGGACGGCGCCCGGTCCTTTTACTTTAGAGATCCCGACGGTGTCCTTATTCAGCTTCTCTATCACCCTCCGATTTCACAAAGCGAAACACCTTAGAAAATATACTTGCGATCTTTCTTGATCGCATGTAAGTAAGTACTTACTTACATGAGCACCAGAGACATAAAGAGACAGGAAATTTTAAAGGCGGCGATGGAACTGTTTGCCCGAAAAGGGTTCCGAGGTACTACAACCCGGGATTTGGCTGCGGCGGCAGAAGTCAATGAAGCCATTATTTTCCGTTATTTCATGAATAAAACGGAACTGTACCGCGCCATTCTGGAGGAGAAGGTTCATCAGAGTCACGACGAACACTATATAGAGGTAGAGAAGCTGGCTCAGTCCAGCGACGCGGGGACTTTTCTGGAATTCCTTGGAAACAAGTTTCTCGAGCGTAATGAACAAGACAACACCTTCATGAGGCTGCTCTTGTTTAGCGCCCTGGAGGGACATGAACTCGCCGACATGTTTCTGGCGTCAATGGAAGTCCGAGATCCGATGGTCTCTTACCTGGAGAAGCAAATGGCGGAGGGAACCTTCCGGCGCATGGACCCGGTTCTTGTCTCCCGAGCATTTCTGGGAATGTTCGTCTGCCATATCCAGATGCAGGAGATCTTTGGCCGGAAAAGAAAGGCCGAGTTTGATCGTGGGGACGTCGTCAGGACGTTTGTTTCCATTTTTCTGGCGGGAATGAAAGCGTGAAATCGGGTGGGGCGCTTGTTCGTAATATCAAAGCGGCTGTGAACGACCCTCCCAAAGAATATTTGGTACGCCTGGGCCGATCCCTTGGCTGTCCTCTCTGGAGCACGAGTTAAATGTCATGACCAAAAGAACCGTCATCAAGATCACAATTCCCTTGTTCCTGATCATTGTTGTTGTTGCTGCCATGGCGGCGCTACGGGTACGCAGCTCGATGACGACGAGCACGGAGTACTTTACCGCAACCATCGAAGAAGGCCCTTTGCAGAAGGTGATCAACGCGACGGGTAGCGTTCAGACTGTAGTCACGGTGCCTGTAGGCAGCCAGGTTTCGGGTCAGGTTCAGGAGCTTTTTGCTGACTTCAACTCTGTTGTGAAGCGCGGTCAGCTCCTGGCCAAACTGGACCCCAGAAATCTTGAATCAGCGGTTGCGAACTCAAAAGCTCAGCTGGCGGCGGCGCAAGCCCGACTTCGAAGCGCAGAGGCCGAAGTCCGGACTCACGCGGCGAATCTGAATAGCTCTCGGGCGAACCTTGAGGGTGCAAGGGTCACGCGGGACAACGCGAAACTTCAGCTCGACCGCGCAAGCCAACTCAATCAACGAGGCCTGCAGGCTGCGAACGACTTAGATACCGCGAAGGCGAACTACGATACAGCCGTTGCCAGGTACGAACAGGCTGTCGCCTCCCTGGAGCAGGTGGATGCTCAGAACGCCACAACGGAAGCGCAGATCGCGCAAGCGAAGGCTGGATTACAGCAAGCCGAAGCAGATTTGGATCGGGCGCAGGTCAATCTGGAGTACGCCAACATCTTCTCGCCCGTAGATGGCATTGTGATCTCTCGCGACGTGGATGTAGGGCAAACGATCGCCGCAAGCATGTCTGCCCCCATCCTGTTTAACATCGCCACGGATTTGAGCCAGATGCAGGTGAAGGCGAGCGTCGACGAAGCCGATATCGGCAGCATCTCTGAAGATGCCAAAGTGACGTTCACGGTAGACGCCTATCCAAACACTGTTTTCGAAGGCAAGATCGCGGAGATTCGCCTGAATCCGCAGACTGTACAAAACGTCGTGACCTATAGCGTTATCCTCAGCATTCAAAACAGGGATCTGCGATTGAAGCCTGGGATGACGGCAAGCATCAAGATCACGGTCGCCGAGCGCAAGAGTGTTTTGAAGGTCCCCAACGCGGCGATTCGTTATCACTTGCCCGGCACCCCCGCACCTTCGTTTGGTGCGACGCTGGGATTCGAGGAAGGATCAAAGGCGATTGCGAGACCCGGCGCCGGCATTTCGCTGCCTCAGGCGCCCGGTCAAAAATGGAATCCGGAGGAGAAGCTTCGGTTTGCGACATTTGACGAGGTCCAAAGTCATCCTGGAAGAGTCTTTGTGTTCGGTCTCGACAAGAAGCCGGCGGAGAAGAGCTTGATGCTCGGAATTTCGGATGGCGCGATGACGGAGGTTATTTCCGGTGACTTGAAGGCCAATGATGAAGTGATCGTTGGTGACGGAACGCAGGTTGATACCTCAAATCAGGTTAATGTTCAGCGAGGGCAAGGTCAGCGCCGCGGATTCTGATGGGAGCTGAGTCAAACGGGGCGGTTATACGCATCGAGCGCGTCTCCAAGGTCTACAGGACCGGAGACATCACCGTCCATGCCCTGCGCGCTTTGTCGCTCTCTGTCCGCCACGGTGAGTTCGTGGCGATCATGGGCCCCTCGGGTTCAGGTAAATCGACGCTGATGAATATCATTGGGTGCCTCGACAGGCCAACGAAGGGACAGTACTTCCTGGAAGGCGTGGATGTCTCGACAATGGGACGTGCGGCATTGGCGGATACGCGTAACAAACGCGTCGGGTTCGTCTTTCAGAGCTTTAACCTCGTACCGCGAACTTCTGCCGTGGAGAACGTGGAGCTCCCCCTGCTGTATGCGGGAGTCGGAGCTGCGGAACGCTTGCGCCGCGCCAAAGCCGCGCTCGCTGAAGTGGGACTCTCGGACAGGGAGAAGAACATGCCCAGCCAGCTTTCGGGCGGACAACAGCAGCGGGTGGCGCTTGCCCGTTCTCTGGTCAACAACCCGTCCATTATCCTGGCGGATGAACCGACAGGGGCTCTCGATACGAGAACGTCCGTTGAAGTGATGGATATCTTTCAGCGACTCAATCGTGACCGGAAGCTCACGGTGATTGTGGTGACTCACGAGCCGGATGTTGCACGGTATGCTGAACGAATCATTCATGTACGCGATGGGCGGATCAGTTCAGACGAACCTGTCCTGGAGCGCAGTATTGCGTCGGAAGTGCTCCGGACCTTACCGGTGATTAGTCCGGAGAGGGATGAGGAAGAATGAATTTCTGGGCGGTCTTTAAGGTCGCTGCGCGCGCGCTGGCGCGAAACAAGATGCGGTCCCTCCTCACCACGCTTGGAATCATCATTGGCGTCAGCGCCGTCATCGCGCTGGTGTCCATCGGTCAGGGCGCGCAATTCATGGTGCAGAACCAGATCAACAGCTTCGGCAGCAACCTGTTGTTTGTGATGCCAAACAATCAGGTTCAAGGCGGGGCTAATGTCGCAACGGGTGGCGGCAATTCCCTCACGGTTGAAGACGTTCAGGCCATGGCCAACGAACTGCCTGGCATTGCCGGAGCGTCGCCAATGGTGAATGCAACCACCCAGGGCGTCTATGGCAACCAGAACTGGCTGCTGCGAATCCAGGGAACCAATGAAAAGTTCACACGTATAAGGAGTTGGCCGACGAAACAGGGATCGTTCTTCACTGATGCCGACGTGCTGTCAGCTGCCAGGGTGATCGTTCTGGGGAAGACGGTCGCCGACAAGCTGTTCCCGGGCGAGGATCCGGTCGGCAAGACGATGCGTGTAGGGAAACTTCAGTTCAAGGTCATTGGCGTGTTGGCTGGGAAAGGCAGCACTTTTGGGAATGATCAGGACGATATCGCGGTAGTTCCCTACTCTACCGTCCAGAAGAAGCTCCAGCAGCGAACGATCCTTGCGATTGGCCAGGCGATGGTTTCGGCGACCAGCGAGCGCGGCGCGGCCCTTGCCGAAACCCAGATTGCAGAGTTGTTGCGGCAACGGCATCGTATTCCTGAAGGTGAAACAGACGATTTCCGAATTCAGAACATGTCCGACGTCGCCGCCGCATCCGGCCAGATCCTGCGGATCATGACGCTTCTTCTGGCAAGCATTGCCGGGATTTCATTGATGGTCGGCGGAATCGGCATCATGAATATCATGCTCGTCTCCGTGACTGAGCGTACCCGCGAGATCGGGATCCGTATGGCGGTCGGCGCGCGTCCAAGTTACATTCGTCTGCAGTTCCTGACGGAGTCCGTTGTGCTGAGTCTAACGGGGGGAATCGCCGGAATGTTGATTGGCGGATCGGCAGCAGCTGTATTTGCGTGGTACTTCGAGTGGCCTAGCCTGGTTTCCACTCTTGCGGTTGCCATCGCGTTTAGTTTTTCTACCGCTATCGGCGTCTTCTTCGGATACTACCCGGCCCACAAGGCTGCGAGGCTTGATCCGATAGAGGCACTGCGCTACGAATAATTGAGCCATTGTCTATTTCAAGGAGTTTACCTATGAAGAGGAGAGTCTTGTTCCTGTTGCTGGTGTTTGCTGGATTGTGTTCGCCAGCGTTCGCCGGCCAAAACTGGGTAGATCAGATCCTGGGGACTTACAAGCCCAAGCCAAGTCCCACCACAGGACCTCTCACACAAGACAGGCTTCCGAATTTGATCCGGAACGGCGAGATCCCCCTGTCGGTAATTGATCTCATCAATCTTACCCTGGAGAACAACCTCGATATCAGCGTAACTCGGCTCAGTCCGTTGGCCAGCCAGTATGCCATCGCGACCAATTATCGGCAGTTTGAGCCCACCCTTGCGATAAATGCCAACTTCACAAGCGACGCGTCGCGTAGCCGGACGCAGCTGACCGGCGTGGACTCCGTGAGTCAGTTTGTCGACAACTTCAGCGTGGGCTATGGCCAGACGTTTAAGACAGGCACCGATCTCCTCGTGGAGTTCACATTGAACCGTACGTCATCCAACGACGCGTTCAGCACGTTCAATCCGGCGTGGCTCAGCCGGATGCGCTACCAGGTGACGCAGCATCTACTGAGCGGATTTGGCAGCAGCATCAATACGCGAGGCATACGCATTGCGCAGAACAACAAGACCATTTCCGAAGTGCAGTTTGAGCGGACGGTCATAGACCTTGTGGCTCAGGCACAGAAAAGCTATTGGGATCTCGTGTTCGCGGCGGCGGACATAAAGATCAAGCAGGACTCGCTTGCACTCGCAGACCAGACTCTGCGCGACAATGAGCGCCAGGTTGACGTGGGGACTCTGGCGAGAATCGACCTGATCCAGTCCAGAAGTCAGGTCGCAACACGTCGTGAAGAGCTGATCGTGTCCAATTTCACGCAGTCCCAGATTCAGGACCAGATCAAGAAGGTGTTCAGCCGCGGGCCGGATCCGGGGCTTGTCCTTGCAAAGATTACGCCCACGCAGGACGCCAGCGCTCCCGCGGATGCCGACATCCTTCCTGTCGCGGATGCAATCCGGGTTGCTTTGGAAAACCGCCCAGAGTTGAGACAAGCGTCCCTCCAACTGCGAAACTCGGATATAGAGATTGAATACGCCAAGAACCAGCTGCTCCCGATCTTTGACGTCACTGCGAGCTACACGCACAGCGGAATCGGTGGCACGGAGACCGTTCGTGAGGGCTTTGGACCACTGGCAGCCATAATTGCAGTCAACCGGGGTGGGGCGGGAGATTCGTTTGGCGACCTCCTCAAGATGAATCAGCGGGGATATGCCTTCGGATTCAATCTGCAGATCCCTTTGGGAAATGGCGCGCGACAGGCGGAATACTCCCGCATTTCTGTCGAGAAGAAGACAAATGAGGAAAACATCAAGGCCGTGGAGCAGCAGATCGCGCTCGAGGTTCGAAACGCGATCACTGCAGTTGAAATGAACAAGGCGAGGATCGAGGCGGCATCGACATCGCGGGAATTGGCCGACGAACAGTACAAGGCCGAGCAGCGCAGATTTATGCTCGGCGCCTCCACCGTAAGGTTTGTTCTTGAAGAGCAGCGCAACCTCGAGCAGATGCAGACGAATGAAAATGCAGCTCTGGTCAATTACCGAAAGGCACTCGTCGACTACGATCGTGCGCTCGGAGTGACGCTCAAGAAGAACAATATCGACATCGAGAAGGCAGTAGCCTTGAGATAGGCGGCATAGACCTCAAGGCTTGAAGGCCTGCGAGACAGATCGAGAATCGCGCCCGGCATTGGTGGCGCCGGTGGCACCGGGTTCACGCTTTCAACTCGGCTGTCATTGAGGATCGTGGTCGTCAGCATGTCGAAGTTGTCGTTCACGGGAGCGTCAGAGGAAGCTTGGAGAAATAAAAAAGCCCCGCCAGTGGCGGGGCTTTCATGTTTCTTTGAAGCAGTTACTTCTTCTTTTTCTTTGCGGCCTTCTTTTTCGGAGCCTTCTTTGTTGCCATATCGTTAATTCACCTCCGTCCTTTTTCTCTTTTCCACTACTGCTCACCTTCTGACGGGCAAGCTCGTTTGTTA
>Ga0207659_10000870_pt1 | contig 17967 bp, 19 predicted proteins | sample KBSM43metaG_FD_184330 | JGI IMG/M metagenome (GOLD analysis project Ga0207659, IMG submission 184330) | Miscanthus rhizosphere microbial communities from Kellogg Biological Station, Michigan, USA - KBS M4-3 metaG (SPAdes) (version 2) | ecosystem: Host-associated > Plants > Roots > Rhizosphere >...
TGCCGTCGCACGTCCGGCGCGCTTGGCGGCCTGCGCGAGGCCGCGTTTCCGGAGGATAGTGATCGCCTCCTCCATGTCGCCGTTCGCCTCGGCGAGCGCGGCCTTGCACTCCATCATGCCGGCGCCCGTCTTCTCGCGAAGCTGCTTCACCTGATCTGCCGTAATCGCTGTCGTCGTCATTTCGATTCTCCGATGCGGGCCGGCTGAAGCCGGCCCCTCCGATCTGTGCAGTGTACGTAGAGGCCGCCTTTAGCCGGCCCATCGATCTCCGTACACAAAAGCGCCGGCCATACTGCGGCCGGCGCGAATTCGATCCGCCGCGTCTAGGCGCCCGCGGCAGTGGGTGTCGGTTCGCGCCGTTGCGGGCGCACGGCCGTTCGCAACCGGGCCGCCGCGTCGGCCTGCGCGGCTTCTTCGGCGCGCGCCGCCTCTTCCTCGGCGATGCGTGACTCTCGCATGCCTCGTCCCGCGATCACGGCTTCGGCTATCTTCGAGGCAAACAATCGAATCGCGCGCAGCGCATCGTCGTTGCCGGGAATCACGAAGTCGACCTCGTCGGGATCGCAGTTGGTGTCGACGATGCCGATCACCGGAATCTTCAGCTTGCGCGCCTCATCGACGGCGATCTTCTCTTTCTTCGTGTCGACGACGAAGATCGCGTCCGGCAGACGCGACATCTGTCGAATGCCTTCGAGGTTCTTCAGCAGCTTCCGCTTTTCTTTCTCGGCGCGCGCGATTTCCTTCTTCGACAGGGAGTCGTAACGGCCGTCGGTGACCATCGCCTCCAGATCGCGAAGACGCCCGAGGCTGCGCTGAATTGTCGTGAAGTTCGTGAGCAGACCGCCGAGCCACCGCTGGTTGACGAAATACATCGCACACCGCTGCGCCTCTTCGGCCATCACGTCCTGCGCCTGGCGCTTGGTGCCGACAAACAGCACCGTCCTTCCGTCCGCGGCCAGGTTCGTCACAAACTCTTCGGCGTCGCGGAACTTCTTCACCGTCTTGTTCAGATCGATGATGTAGATGCCGTTCCGCTCTCCGAAGATGTATTCCTTCATCTTCGGATTCCAGCGCTTCGTCTGGTGGCCGAAATGGACACCGGCCTCCAGCAGATCCTTCATCGCAATCCCGGGCAAATTTCCTCCATCTCTCACCGTTCCGGCGGACCTGAAGAGGCCCGCCCTCGAATTAACGTTTACTGAACTGGAAGCGCTTGCGCGCGCCAGCCAAGCCGTACTTCTTGCGTTCCTTGACGCGTGAATCCGACGTCAGCAGTCCGTCTTTCTTCAGCTGCTTGCGCAACTCCGCGTTGTATTCGACAAGCGCTCGCGCCACAGCCAGGCGAACCGCACCGGCCTGTCCGTTGACGCCGCCGCCGTCAACCGTTGCGAGGATGTCGAACTTCTCGCCGGTTTCGGTCAGCAGCAGCGGGCGGCGCACGACCGTCCGCAGCGCGTCGGTCGTGAAGTACTTGTCGAACTCGCGGTGATTGACAGTAATGGCGCCCTTGCCGGGGCGGAGGAAAACGCGGGCGGTGGACGTTTTGCGACGACCCGTTGCGTAGTATTCGATGCTTGCCAACTATGCGACCTCGATTTTCCTGGGTTGCTGGGCGGCATGTGGATGGTCGGCGCCGGCATACACCTTCAGCTTCCGATACATCGCGTCACCCATCTTGGTTTTCGGCAGCATGCCGCGAACCGCTTCCTCTACGAGACGTACCGGCTGGCGCTTCCGAACCACGCCGGCGCGCTCTTCTCGCAACCCGCCTTCGTATCCGCTGTGATAGCGGTACACCTTCTGGTCTTCCTTGCGGCCCGTCAGCTTGACCTCGGCGGCGTTCACGATGACGACATGGTCGCCTGTATCGATAAACGGCGTGTAGATCGCCTTGTGCTTGCCCTGAAGCAGCCGGGCGGCGAGCGTCGAGACGCGTCCGAGCACCTGTCCCTTGGCGTCAATGACATGCCACCGGCTGTCTGCGCTCTTCGCGCTTGCTACAAACGTACGCATGAAAAGGGAATCCTTCGGGGGGCGAACCTCTAACGTCGCCGCCAATAACCGCAAACCCCAATGATACGGACGGTTGTAGGGAGTGTCAACTTTTGCACAACCCGAGTCCGAGTACGGTGATGTCCCGAGTCGCGCGACGGCGCCGCTGACGCAATTCGGGCGATCACCGTACTTCGACTCAGACCTGTGCGAATCCGCGAAAGAGGGAACACCGTTCCCGCATCAATGTGTCAACCGTTCACATGATGCGACCCCGGAAACAGCCGATAACCAAACACAACAGCTCGTTTTGGGAGATCACCCTCGCACGAATCTGCAACCGTTTGCAGATCCGTAACACGCGAGAACGAGTGAGCTCGGATTCGACGGCGCGACCGCGCGGCACGTTCGACGGCACACCCGTTGCCGAGCTCGACTGTTACACCTGAGGACAGATGGCGCTTTTCGCAAAACCGAAGACGGTCGTCGGACTCGACATCGGATCGAGCGCGGTGAAGGCGGTCGAAGTGAAGCCCGCCGGCAAGGGGTACAAGGTGACCGCGTTCGGCACCGAGCCTGTGCCGCCGGACGCCATTGTCGACGGCGCCATCATCGACGCCGGGTCGGTGGCCGAAGCCATCCGCCGTGTCTTTGACGGGAACAAGGCCTTCAAGGCGAAGGACGTCTGCGCGTCGCTGTCCGGCAACGCGGTCATCGTCAAGAAGATCACGCTGCCCGTGATGACGGAGAACGAACTCGCCGAGTCCATCTACTGGGAAGCGGAGCAGTACATCCCGTTCGACATCCAGGATGTCAACCTCGATTACCAGATTCTCGATCCGGGAACCGGACCCAATTCGCGCGGCAGCATGGACGTGCTGCTGGTCGCCGCGAAGAAGGAAAAGATCAGCGACTACACGAACGTCATCTCGCAGGCGGGACGCACGCCGGTGATTGTCGACGTCGACGCGTTCGCGCTGCAGAACGCGTTCGAGGTCAACTACGGGCTCGACGCCGGTCGCATCGTGGTGCTCCTGAACGCGGGCGCGAGCGCCATCAACATCAACATCCTGCAGGGCGACCAGTCTGTCTTCACACGAGACATTTCAATGGGTGGTAACGCCTATACGGAGGCCGTCCAGAAAGAACTCGACCTGCCGTTCGACTCGGCGGAGCAGTTGAAGAAAGGTATTCCCGTGGACGGCGCGACCTTCGAGGAGGCGCAGCCGGTCCTGCACGCCGTTACCGAGAACGTGCTGCTCGAGATCCAGAAGACCTTCGACTTCTTCAAGGCGAGTGCGTCGACCGATCACATCGACCGGATCATGCTCAGCGGCGGTGCGTCGCGCGTCGACGGCTTTCATCAGATGGTGCAGGAGCGTTTGAACACGCCGGTTGAAGACTTTGATCCGTTCCGCACGGTGACGTGGGATGCCAAGAAGCTCGGCGGAGAACCAGCCGACATGGCACCGTCCGCGGCAGTTGCGATCGGCCTCGCCCTGCGAAAGGTGAGCGAGCGATGATTCGCATCAACCTGCTCGGCGGCGAACGTCAGGTCAAGAAGAAGGTGGTCGCATTCGACATCGGCCAGCGCTTGACGCTCGCCTGCAGTCTGATTCTCGTCGTCGGCGCTGGAGGCATCGGGTACTGGTACTGGTCGCTGCAGCAGCGCTCCGCGCAGGTTGACGCGGACATCGCACGTGCGCAGCAGGAGCAGCTCCGGCTGCAATCGATCATTCGCGAAGTCAACGAGTTCGAACAGGAACGCGCCGCGCTGCAGCAGCGCGTCGCGCTCATCGAACAGCTCCGCAACGGCCAGAGCGTGCCCGTGCAGTTGCTCGATATCGTGAGTAAGAGCATGCCCGACATGCTGTGGCTCACCGACCTTGAACAAAAGGGGAGCGACATCACCCTTCAAGGACAGAGCACCACGCTGATTGCGCTGTCCGATTTCGTCGGGAATCTCGGCGGCACGCCGTTTCTGCTGAAACCGATCGAGATCGTCGACAGCAAAGTGGAAACGGTGGCGCCGACTGGCCAGGCCGACAAGAGCGCCGCCGGCGTGGATCTGATCAAGTTCACCGTCAAGGCCACGCTTGCCAATGGCCCGAAGACTTCGCCACCTGCCGGTGGCCGAGCGGCGGGCCCCGCAGCACCTCCCGCGCCGCCTCCTGGAGGAAGGCGCTGACGTGGCGATCAAGCTCAGTCTCAGCAAGCTGCCGTGGTACGGCCAGGTTGGCGCGTTTGCCTTCCTGTCGATCGCTGGCGCCGGTGTCTTCTGGAACTTCTACGCGAAGGCCGCACAGGAAAGCATCTCGCAGCGTGAGGCCCAGCTCGCGACCATTCAGGGCGAGATCCAGCGAGGCCTGGGAACGGCGAGGCGCCTGCCCGAATTCCGTCGTCAGGTCAAGGATCTCGAGGCGCAGCTTGAACGGTTACGCCCGGTGCTCCCGAGTGAGAAGGACGTCGCGGATCTGTTGCGCCGGATTCAAGGGATGGCGACACAGTCGAACCTCACCATTCGCGGATTTGCGCCGCAGGCAGTGGCCACGCGGCAGATGTACGCCGAGTGGCCCATCGGCCTGCAGGTCGAGGGGACGTACCACAACCTCGGGAGTTTCCTCGAACGTGTGAGCAAGTTCCCACGCATCATCAATGTGAGCGGCATTCACATCAAGACGTATGCGAACAAGGACGGCGCGAACTCGGTCAACTCGATCAGCGCCGAATGCACGGCGACCACGTTCGTCCTGATTGAACCGAAGAAAGCTGCCGCGCCGGTCGCGACGACGGGGACAAGGACTCCGTAGCCGTGCAAACGACCTCTCGCGTGTTCGCACTCGCGGTGCTGTTGGCTGCCTTGACGGCACCGGTTGTCTCAGCGGCACAGTCTTCACAGCCCGGCACTCCCGCAGCGCCTCCAGCTGCAAAGGCGCCCGCGACCGCGCCGGCACCCGCAAATGCGCCCGCGGCTGCACCGGCGTCCGCAGTGACGCCGCTCGAGCCGCAGGGTTACACGTACGACCCGCAAGGTCGGCGCGATCCGTTCGTCAGCCTGCTGCGTCGCGGCAGCGAGGTGCCTCGCATCGCAGGCAGCAACAGACCTAACGGACTGGCGGGCCTCGAAACCAGTGAGGTGACGCTCAAGGGCACCATCGCGACCCAGGGGACCTACGTCGGCATCCTGCAGGGCTCCGACAGCAAGACCTACATCGTCAGGGCCGGCGACAAGCTGCTCGACGGAACGATCCGGGTCATCAATCCCGAAAGCATGGTGATCGCACAACAGGTGACCGATCCGCTGTCACTCGAGAAACAGCGCGAGGTCCGCAAGTTGCTCCGACAGACCGAAGAGGCCAAGTAATGGACTCCCGATTCTGCAAGTCCACGCTCTCCCGTTCCGGCTTGCTTATTGGCGCCCTTCTCGCGCTCATTGCCATCGCGCGACTTGGCGCCGCCACTACCGATACCGCGATGCTCAAGCGGATCGCGTCGCGTGTCGACGACCGTGCAGGCGTCATTTCCATCGAGGCGTCCGACCCGGTGCCGTACGTCGCCTCGCAGCCTGACCCGCGCACGTTCGTCGTCGAAATGCGCGACGTCGTGGCAGCCGGCTTTGCCGACAACTTCAAGGTGGATCCGCGGGTACCCGTTGCCGCGGTGCACGTGGAGAACGGGCGCGCGTTCGATGGATCGTCGGTGGCGCGCGTCAGCCTGGATCTCGCCCAGCCAATCCGGCCGCGCGTCCGCAGCTCACGCAACGTCATCTTTGTCGAGGCGGATCGCCTGGATCGCGCGGCCGCAGGAGTCATCAGCGGCGTCGGGCCTTCGAGTGTCATCCGCGATCTCCAGGTGGAACGCCGCGGCGCGTCCACCGCAATCACGCTCCAGGCGACAGGACGTCTGGTGACGACCAATGTAGACGAATCGAAGGAAGGCCCTGCCCGTCTCTACGTCGATCTTGCGAACGCTACCTCCGCGCTGCCGGGAGTCACGCCGGTCGGACAAGGCAGCGTTCAGAACGTCCGGATTGGCATCAGTGACAAGAGCGCCATGCTCACGCGCGTCGCGATCGAAATGTCGCGGCGCTCCACGTACCACGTGGAACCATCACTTGATGGCCAGTCGCTGACGATGGTCATCGACGACGCAGCGGCGCCGACACCGCAAGTGACGGCTGTGGCAACGCTCGCCGCGGCGACAAAGCCCGTGGCGCCGCAACCCGTCGTGAAGATGGCTCAGGCGCAGGCGCCTCCGACCGCTGTCTTTGCGCCGCCAGCCGCGCCGGCACAGGCGCCACCGCCGCAGACGCCCGCCCAGACCGCGCCACCAACCACGCCGACGCCCACGCAAACGACGCAGATTGGCCCGAACGCATCGAGGTATACCGGGCATCCGGTGAGCCTCGACTTTCAAGGTGCCGATCTCCGAGCGGTTTTGCGAACGTTTGCGGAAATCAGCGGGCTCAACATCGTCATCGATCCCACGATTCAAGGAACGGTCGATGTCTCGCTCCGCGATGTGCCCTGGGACCAGGCGCTCGACATCATCCTGCGCGCCAACAAGCTGGGATACGTCATCGACGGGACGATCGTTCGTGTCGCGCCGCTGGCGGTGCTTGCCGACGAAGAGACTCAGCGCCGCAAGCTTGCAGACGAGCAGGCGCTCTCGGGTGAACTCCGCGTCTACACGCGCTCTCTGAGCTACGCGCGCGCCGAGGATCTTCGACCGCTGCTGACGGCAACGGTTCTTTCCTCGCGCGGCTCCATCCAGACCGATCCACGGACGAACACGATCATCATCAACGATCTGCCCGATCGATTGCAGCGCGCCGGCGATTTGATTGGAACGCTCGATTCGCCGCAGCCGCAGGTTGAAATCGAAGCGCGCATCGTTCAGACGACGCGGCAGTTCGCACGGACGATTGGCGTGCAGTGGGGGGTCAACGGCCGTGCGACGAACACGCTTGGCAACACCACCGGCCTCACCTTTCCGAATCAGGGGAGCATCACGGGCCGCACGGGTGGGACGCAGGGTCCGCCGGCACCCGAGCCGCAGATCGACGCCGCAGCGACGGCGGTCAACCTTGGCGTGACCGGTGCGAGCTCGGCGATCGGGCTGGCGCTCGGTTCGGTCAACGGTGCACTGAACCTCGATCTTGTGTTGTCCGCGCTCGAGAAGCAGGGCCAAGGCCGACTGCTCTCCACACCACGGGTGACGACGCAGAACAACGTGGAAGCGGAGATGACCCAGGGCGTTCAGATTCCGATTCAGACCGTGGCCAACAACACGGTGACGGTGACCTTCAAGGACGCCGCGCTGACGCTGAAGGTGACGCCGCAGATCACGGCCGCCAACACCGTCATCATGCGCATCTCGCTCGAAAACGCCGCTCCTGACTATAGCAAGTCGGTCAATAACATTCCGCCCATCGACACGCAGCGGGCGATTACGCAGGTGCTCGTCAACAACGGTGACACCACGGTCATCGGCGGCATCTATGTGAGCAGTGAACAAACCAACAAAGACGGGACGCCGGGCCTCAATCGCCTGCCGTTGCTTGGCTGGCTGTTCAAGCGCGAAGGCGTCAACGACGAAAGCCGCGAGTTGCTGATCTTCATCACGCCGCGCATTCTGACGCTGTAGGAGAGAACCGTGACCAGGAAGTTCATCACGCTTGCGTTTATCGCGGGACTGGCGGCCGCGGCCGCCGGCTGCGGCGTCCCCGAGCAAGGTCGCTCTCCGGTGGTCCTCCGAATCGACTCGCTGGACGCTTCGGCCGGGTCCGGGTCGCAGTCGTTCTCCGGATATCTGAATTCAGACGTTCAGACGATCGTCAAAGTGAACAACGTAGACGTGCCGACGCGTTTCAGCGATGCCGGTCGGGTCACGTTGTCGCTCGTCCTGCGAGACCCTGGCGCACCCGGTGTCGCCCAAACGCCGACTGAACTCAACACCGTCACCATCACCCATTACCGCGTCGTCTACCGCCGCACTGACGGCCGTAATCAGCAGGGCGTCGACGTTCCGTGGGGGTTCGACTCAGGCATGACGATTTCGGTACCCGCTTCGGCCGCGGTTCAACAGACGTTCGAGCTCGTGCGGGTATCGGCCAAACTCGAGGCGCCGCTCGCGGCGCTCACCGTCAACGGTCAGGCGCTTGACCTGATCGCCGACGTGACGTTCTACGGCAAGGACATGGCCAACAACGACATCCTGGCCACTGGTTCCATCGGGATCACGTTCGCCAACTTTGGAGATTCCTCAAGCTAGGTAAGCGACATGCAGAGAACATTTGGGACGCGCTCGCACCGGATCGGCATGGCGATCAGCGCCATGTTGTTGTCGGCGTGCGGGCTCGAAAAACAGACGCAGCCGTCGCTCATGGGGCCGTCGGATACCGGGCGGTCCATTCAGATGACTGCCACGCCCGACCAGTTGCCGCGCGACGGCAGTTCTCAGTCAGTCGTGACCGTGATCGCTCGGGACCCCAGCAATCGCCCCATCGTCGGCCAGCGGCTGATTCTGTCGCTTGGCGGCAGCAGTCCGGCGGGCGCCGCCCTGTCCGAGACCGAGGTCACCACCAATTCGCAAGGCACCGCGACATTCAGCGTGAGTGCACCGACGTCAGGGTCGATGGGAAATGCGATCCTGGTTATCGCGACACCCGTCGGGACCAACGCCGACAACACGAACACGCGAGTGATGTCGATTGCAGTGAATCCATCGAACGCGACGGCACCCACCGCAGCGTTCACCTTCAGCCCGGCTTCTCCCGACATGGGGCAGACCGTCACATTCGACGCGTCGTTGACGACCGACGAAGGGGCGACCTGCAACTCGTGCAGCTTCATCTGGGACTTCGGCGACTCGACGACGGGCACAGGCCGAATGGTGACACATGTCTTCGGCGCTTCCGGCACCTACACGGTGACGTTGACCGCGATTGATTCGGTTGGCACATCGAGCACGCCCGTGACGCATACCGTCACCATTGCGTCGACGACAATCCCGACGGGCGTGTCGGTGACTGCCTCGCCGAACACGCCGATTGCGAAGCAGGCGGCGACGTTTACGGCAGCTGCGGCCGCCGCCCCGAACCATCACATCGTCTCGTATCAGTTCATCTGGGGCGACGGCGACAGCAACACGACGTCATCGAACGTTATTCAGCACACCTATTCGCAGAGCGGGTCGTACATGATCACCCTCACGGTCCGTGACGACCTTGGCCAGTCGTCAACTGGATATAGCGTCATCACGGTGTCCAGCGGACTGACAGTGGCGTTCACGACGCAAAAGTCGGGCACGACAGTGACGTTTGATGCCTCAACCTCGACCAGCCAGGTGGCGTCTACCATCACCGACTATGCGTGGGATTTCGACAGCGACGGGACGTACGACACGAATGGCAGCAGTCCAACCACGTCGCACGACTACGGTTCCAATGGCACTTACCGGGCGACGCTGCGGATTACGGACAGTCGAGGGGTAGCCGCGACGTTGTCGCAGACGATCACGATCCCGTAGAGGTACCCGGAATACGCCGGAGTCGGTTGCGACTCCGGTGTATTCCCGACCAGTGTTCGTCGCGCGATCGCTCACCGCCTGCAATCGCGATTGCACGCCAACATAGAATTCAGTGGTATGAATGACAATCCGCGCATCGAAGCGCTGCGCCGCCGGCTCGAGAAGGACCCGGCGTCGATCGCGTTTGCACAGCTCGCGGAGGAGTACCGGCGCGGAGGGGACTATCAGCAGGCGATCGCGATCTGCCGCGAAGGGCTGACGCGTCATCCTGGATACTTGTCGGCGCAGGTGACGCTCGGGCGCGCGCTCATCGAGCTCGGGCAGTTTGACGACGCGAGGAGAGAGCTCGAAGCCGTGTTGAGCGTCGCGCCCGATAATCTGGCCGCCATTCGCGCCCTCGCCGGCATTCACGAGCATCTCGGAGATGCGGACCTAGTCGGTCTGACCGCCGCTGCCAGTCACGGCGCGGCCACGCTGTCGTCGCCTGACAGTCCCGTTGACGCGCCAGCGGCGGCGGAGCCAATCGTTCCGCCGCTTCCGGAGGTCGAGATCCCAGCCGTGCAATACACCGATCCTGCACTTCCCGCGCTCGAACAGTGGCTGGCCGCCATCGTGGCGGATAGAGCGCATACGCGGTGACGTGTGGCTGCGCCTTCGACCACCGCGCTGGCACAGCGCCACGACCGGATCCGCGAATCGCTCGAAACGCTCAGCCTCGATGCGCTGATCGTGACACCCCCGTCGAACATCCGCTACCTGTCCAATCACGCGGGTAGCGCGGGCATCCTCGTCATCACGCGCGAGGCGGTGCACCTGCTGGTCGACTTCCGCTATCACGAAGCCGTCCGGGCGCTGCAGGGGTCGCCATCAGCCTGCCCCGGGTTTCAGCTGTGGGATGTGCCTGCAAGCTATGAAGAGGCGTTGATTTCGTGCCTCGCCGATATTGGCGTCACGACAGTTGGCTTCGAGGCGGCGCACGTCACGGTCGCGCGCTATGAATGGTGGCGCGAAACGATCGCCGGGCGCGGACTCGACATCACGCTTCGGACGACGGAGCGGATTGTCGAGCAGGCGCGGCTGATCAAGGATGCGTTCGAGGTCGCGACACTGCGCGAGGCGGCCGCTCGTCTCGATACCGTCATGCCTCAGGTACTGGCGGCCGTGCGCGCCGGCGAGCGCGAGCGCGAGATCGCCGCCGTCATCGAGATGGCGATGCGCGAAGCGGGCTACGAGCGGACAGCGTTCGACACGATCGTCGCGTCCGGTCCTCATTCGGCCATGCCGCATTACCGCGCCGGTACCCGCGTACTCACGTCGGGCGACCTCGTCGTGCTGGACTTTGGCGGCGTCTTGGACGGATACTGCTGCGACTTGACCCGCACCGTGTCGATTGGTCCGCCCTCGCGCGAGGCGCGGCGCGTATACGATGCAGTCCGAGACGCGCAGGCGGCGGCCGTGGCCGCGGTGAAGCCTGGCATCGACGCATCGGCAGTGGATGCGGCGGCGCGTGAGCTATTGCGCGACCGCGGGCTCGGCGACGCGTTCGGTCATGGCACCGGCCACGGTCTCGGTCTCGATGTGCACGAAGAGCCGCGCGTCGGCAAGCCGCGACCGGATCTTCCGCCTGTCACACTCGCCCCCAACATGGTGTTCACCATTGAACCGGGTGCCTATCTGCCCGGCTTCGGCGGCGTCCGCATCGAGGATGACGTGCTCGTGACCGAGGACGGGTGCGAGCTGCTCACCCATCTGCAGCGCGAGGAGCTGCTCGCACTGTAACGTTCATGGATTTCGACGAGATCAAACAGATTCTCGACATGATGCGCGAGCACGACATCGCCGAGTTCGAGCTCGAACGCGATAACGTCAAGCTTCGGCTTCGGAAAGGCGCGGCCGGGCACTGGAGCGCGACCCCGGCGTCGCACATGCCATACGCGCCGCCAATGCCCGCTCCGCCTCAGGCCTCGGCCGGCGGGGCCGATGCCGCCCCGGTGCTCGCACCAGCGGATGAGGCGCTGGATCTCGCGGTCGTCAAGTCTCCTATCGTGGGGACGTTCTATCGTGCGCCGGAGCCCGGCGCGAAACCGTTCGCGGACGTCGGCGACATGGTGCGCAAAGGCCAGGTGCTGTGCATCATCGAGGCGATGAAGCTGATGAACGAGATCAACGCGGAGTGCGACGGCGAGATCATCAAGTGCTACGTCGAGAACGGCCAGCCCGTGCAGTACGGTGAGCGGTTATTCGCGATTAGACCGTCGTAACGTGTCGCGCCGTAGCTTTAGCGGAGGCGGATGTTCAAAAAGATCTTGATCGCCAATCGTGGAGAGATCGCGCTGCGGGTCATCGTCGCGTGCCGCGAGCTCGGCATCCGTACGGTTGCGGTCTATTCCGAGGCCGATGAGAACTCGCTGCATGTCCGGTATGCGGACGAAGACGTCTGCATCGGGCCGCCGCGGAGCACGGACAGCTACCTGAATGTCCCGGCGATTATCAGCGCCGCCGAAATCACCGGCGCCGACGCCATCCATCCGGGGTACGGGTTCCTGTCGGAGAGCGCGTACCTCGCGGAGGTCTGCGAGGCGTGCCACATCCGCTTCATCGGACCCGATCCGAATGTGATCAAGCTGATGGGCGACAAGGCGCGCGCCCGCCGCGCCATGAAGAAGGCGGGTCTGCCGATGCTGTCCGGCAGCGACGGACCGCTCGATAGCGAAGAAAAAGCGCTCAAGTGCGCCAAGGACATCGGCTACCCGGTCATCATCAAGGCAGTTGCCGGCGGCGGCGGCCGCGGGATGCGCATCGTGCGGTCACCGGGAGACCTGGGCAACCTGCTCCGCACGGCGCAGCGTGAAGCGGAGGCGGCCTTCGGCGTCGGCGACGTCTATATCGAGAAGTATCTCGAAAACCCGCGGCACATCGAGTTCCAGGTGCTCGGCGACCATCACGGCAACCTCGTGCACCTCGGCGAGCGCGAATGCTCAATCCAGCGTCGTCACCAGAAGCTGCTCGAGGAATCGCCGGCGTCGCCGCTCACTGAGAAGATTCGCCGCAAGATGGGCGGCCTGGTCGCAGACGCCGCACGAGCCGTCCAGTACACGAACGCGGGGACCTTCGAGTTCCTGATGGACAAGGAGGGCAAGTTCTACTTCATGGAGGCGAACACGCGCCTCCAGGTCGAACACCCGGTCACCGAAATGGTCACCGGCATCGACATCGTCAAGGAGCAGATCCGGATTGCCGCCGGCGAGCGGCTCGGCTTCAAGCAGAGCGAGGTGACGTTCACGGGTCACGCGATCGAATGCCGAATCAACGCGGAGGATCCGGAGACATTCGCGCCGTCTCCAGGTGTCATCCATGCCTTCAGCGTGCCCGGCGGTCCGGGTGTGCGCATCGATACGGCCGCGCATTCGGAGTGCACGATCTCGCCGTACTACGATTCGATGATTGCGAAGATCATCGTGCACGGCCGCGACCGGCAGGAAGCGATCGCCCGCATGCGGCGGACGCTCGAGATGACGGTCGTCGAAGGAATCAAGACGACCGTGCCGGTGCAGTTGAAGATCATCAACGACCCCGACTTCATCGCCGGGAAGCTGAGCACGTCGTTCATGGAGCGCTTCGCGCCACCGGCAAAAGCAAGCAGTTCCCTGGCGGAAAGCGCGTAGCTACGAATCGCTTACACGCTATCGTCGACGTCGACCTGGCGGCGCGAGCGGGGTGGACGCCGATCGATCTTGCGCGTGCCTTCCTCGACGGCGGCGCCGCGCTGATTCAGCTCCGCGCCAAACAGCTCGGTTCGGCGGCCTTTCTCGATCTCGCAGACGCTGCGGTACGTCTCGCTCATCCCTATCACGCAAACGTCATCGTCAACGACCGCGCTGACATCGCGCTGCTATCCGCTGCGGCGGGCGTCCATGTCGGTCAGGACGATCTTCCGCCGTCGGCCGCGCGCCGGTTGCTCGGCAAGGAGGCGGTCGTCGGTCTGTCTACACACACCATTTCGCAAATCGAGCGTGCGGTGCTCGAACCGGTTAGCTACGTGGCGGTCGGACCCGTGTTCGGCAGCAGGAGCAAGGATACGGGTTACACGGCCGTTGGTCTCGAGCTCGTCGGTACTGCCGCGCACGTAGCCGGCAAGCGGCCAGTCGTCGCCATCGGTGGTATCACCCTCGAAAACGCTCGATCGGTGATCGACGCGGGCGCGACGGCTGTTGCCGTGATCGGTGATCTCCTCCTCGGCAATGATCCGCGCGGCCGAACGCAGGCCTTCCTTCAGAGACTGACGTCCTAAATCGCGTATAGTCATCGCAGCCGGTTCGTGGTTGGTGGTTCGTGGTTTGTGGCCCACCAACTGCCAACCACCAACCACCAACCAGGAGGCAGAGTGGCTGGCTCACTGTTTCGAACCAAGTCGATCGATCGGCTGATCATGGATGCGAAGGTCGGCGAAGTCGGACCACACGTCGCAGACATCGTCGCGACCGAAGCAGGCGAGCACACACTGCGGCGGACGCTGGGGCCGTTGTCGCTGGTATCGCTCGGCATCGGCGGCATCATCGGCGCGGGCATCTTCGTCCGCACCGCCGCCGCGATTGCCGAACGGTCGGGACCGTCGGTGACGCTCGCATTTATCGTGGCCGGCATCGGCTGCGCCTTCGCCGGGCTCTGCTACGCGGAGTTCGCGTCGATGATTCCGATCGCGGGCAGCGCCTACACCTATTCCTACGCGACGATGGGCGAGTTCGTTGCATGGATCATCGGGTGGGATCTGGTCCTCGAGTACGCCATCGGCGCCGCCACGGTGGCCATCGCATGGAGCGAGTACTTCAATCGAGTGCTTGGCTACTTCGGGTTGGACATTCCGTACCAATGGCGGCATTCCCCGTTCGAGACTATGAACGGTGTCCACGGCGTGATGAACGTCCCCGCAGTGTTCATCCTGCTGCTGCTGTCGGCGCTCCTCATTCGCGGCACCCGCGAATCCGCGCTCGTCAACAATCTGATCGTCATCACGAAGCTCTCGATCGTGGTGATGGTGATCGTGTTCGGCTGGAGCTTTATCGACCCCGTCAATCACACGCCGTTCATTCCAGAGCCGACTAGCTACACCACGGCCGAAGGCGTTACGCACGCCTACGGCGGCATCATGGGGATCCTCGGTGCCGCCGGTGTGGTGTTTTTCGCATTCATCGGCTTCGACGCGGTTTCGACCGCCGCGCAGGAGACAAAGAACCCGAAGCGCGACATGCCGATCGGCATCCTCGGATCACTCGTCGTCTGCACGGTGCTGTACGTGCTGTTCTCGTACGTCCTGAGTGGCGTCGCGCCCGTGCAGTTCTTTCGGACCGAAGGCAGTGAAGCGTCGGTGGCGGCGGCCATCACGACCTACATGGCCGGTTTCGAATGGCTATCGCGCCTGGTGACGGTCGCGATTCTCGCCGGCTTCTCGTCGGTCATCCTGGTGATGCTGCTGGGGCAGTCCCGTGTGTTCTACGCGATGAGTCACGACGGCCTCGTGCCGAAGATCTTTTCCGACGTCCATCCGCGGTTCAGAACGCCGTGGAAATCGAACATGATCTTCTTCGTCTTCACTGGTCTGTTCGCCGCGTTCATCCCGGGGGACATCGTCGGCGAGATGACGAGCATCGGAACACTGTTCGCGTTCATCCTCGTGTGCATCGGCGTCTGGATCATCCGGCGGCGCAGACCCGATGTGCCGCGTGGCTTCGTCGTCCCGTGGTTGCCCGTCGTGTCCACGCTTGGCGTCATCGTGTGTGGTGCCATGATTTTCGGCCTTGGCTGGACCAACTGGCTGCGGCTGGGTGCGTGGCTCGTCATCGGGCTGGTGCTCTACTTCGGGTACGCGAAATCGCACAGCAACCTCGCCGACGCGCGGCGACAGTTCGCGAATTGACGGATTTTGCCAGGAGCTCTCCTGCGGGGACCGCGGCTGGCGGGTGCACTACTGGTCGCGATCCTTGCCGGCGGCACGGTCGGCTACATGCTCATCGAGGGGTGGAACGCGTTGGATGCGTTCTACATGACCGTGACCACGGTGGCCACGGTCGGCTTCGGCGAGGTACATCCGTTGTCCGCGCGCGGCCGGATGTTCACGGTGGCGCTGATTTTCAGCGGCGTCGGAACCGCGTTTTACACCGCCACGCTGGTGGCGACCATCATTGTCGAGGGCGGACTGCACCGACGGCTCGAACAACGCCGCGCCGCACGTATGCTCGAACACATCAAAGACCATTTCATCGTCTGCGGCTATGGGCGCATCGGCAGCATCATCGCCGCCGAACTGCACCAGCAGGGCGTCCCGCTCGCGGTGATTGAGCGGGACCCCGAGCGTGTCCGTCAGGCGATCGACCGCGGATGGCTCGCGCTCGAGGCCGACGCCAGCCGTGAAGAAGTGCTCGCGAAGGCAGGCATTCACCGTGCCCGCGGCCTCATCACGGCCGTCGGAACCGACGCCGAGAACGTGTTCACGGTCCTGACGGCACGCGTGATGCGGCCGGACCTCTTCATCATCGCCCGCGTCGAGTCCGACGATGCGGAGCATAAGCTTCGGCGGGCGGGGGCCGATCGCGTCATCTCGCCGTACCAGATTGGCGCCACACAGATGGTGCAGACGGCGCTTCGCCCCGCGGTTGTCGAGTTCTTTCACCTGGCCACCAGCTCCGAACGGCTCGACCTGTCGATGGAGCAGGTGCACATCAAGGACGATTCCCCGCTCGCCAATCAGACTATCGTCGATGCCGGGATCCGCCAGAAATTCGGTGTGATCGTCGTCGGGATCAAACGCGCCGGAGGCGGAATGGATTTCAATCCGCCTCCGGACGCGATCATGCGGTCCGGAGACGAACTCGTCGTGCTCGGACGGACCGAAAGCGTCAAAGCGCTCGAGAAAGGTGTCCTCGCGTGAGCGCCGTGATGCTCGATGGCCAGGCGCTCGCACGGGCGATGCAGGAGGAGATTCGGCCGGAAGTCGCGGCGTTCACCGCGCATCACGGCCGGCCGCCAGGCCTGGGCATTGTGCTCGTCGGCGACAACCCGGCGTCAGAAGTGTACGTTCGCAACAAACTGAAGGCCGGCGCCGACGTCGGTTTTCGAGCGGATCTCGAACGTCTGCCTGCCTCCGCAACCGTCACCGAAACCATCGCGCTGGTCGAACGGCTCAATCGCAGCGATATCCATGACGGCATTCTTGTTCAGTCGCCGTTGCCGAGAGCGATGGGCACCGGGGCCGAGCAGCGCGTCTTCGACGCGATTGCGCCGGACAAGGACGTCGACGGGCTGACGCCGGTCAACGTCGGCCGGCTGGTGCAGAAGCGGGCGATCCTCGTCGCGTGCACGCCATCCGGCATTATCGAACTGCTCGATCGGGAAAAGATTGCGATTGCCGGCCGGCATGCCGTCGTCATCGGACGCAGTGACATCGTCGGCAAGCCGATGGCGTTGCTGCTGCTGCACCGCGATGCGACCGTAACGATCTGCCACTCACGAACTCCGGACCTGGCGGACATCTGCCGCCAGGCAGACATTCTCGTCGCCGCGGTGGGGAAGCCAGGTCTCGTCACCAGCCGCTTCGTCAAGCCGGGCGCAGCGGTGATTGACGTCGGCATGAACAAGGTGACGGATGCAGCTGTTGCGGAGTCGCTGTTCAGCGACGGACATCCGCGGCTTGCCTTGTTCCGTTCGAAGGGATCCGTTCTGGTTGGTGACGTTCATCCCGAGGTCGCTGACGTGGCCGGCGCCCTCACGCCGGTTCCCGGAGGGGTGGGGCCGCTGACTATCACGATGCTGATGAGAAACACTTTGCGTGCTGCGAAGGCGCGGGCCGGTCAGCCGGTCGGCTGAGCGCGCACCCGCGAGATGACCTCGTCGACCTGCCGATTGGTGTCGTCAAACGATCCATCGGTGCGGATCACGTAATCAGCTTTTGCAATCTTCTCCTGCAGCGGCCATTGTGCGGCGATCCGCTGACGCGCTTCTGCTTCACCGAGTCTATCGCGCGCCATCAGCCGATTGAGCTGCGCCCCCGGTTCACACGCCGTGACGATCACCGCGTCGAAATCATCCTCGCGGTGGCCCTCGAAGAGGAGCGGGATGTCGGCTACGGCAAACGGAACGCGTTCCGGGTCCAGCGAGGCGAACCACCGCTCTGTCATCTCGCGCACATATGGATGGACGATATGCTCCAGGTCGCGTCTGGCCTGCGGATCATGGAACACGACGCCGCCAAGCTTCTTGCGGTTCAACGTTCCGTCGGTGTCACACACCTCCGCGCCGAACCGGCGAACGACTGCCGCCAGTCCCGCACTGCCGGGTGCCACGGCATCTCGCGCCAGCGTGTCGGCGTCGATCGTCGGAATCCCAAGGCTCTCGAAGCGTGCGCGTACGTGGCTCTTGCCCGTCGCGATGCCACCTGTGAGCGCGACGCGC
>Ga0207659_10000871_pt1 | contig 17961 bp, 15 predicted proteins | sample KBSM43metaG_FD_184330 | JGI IMG/M metagenome (GOLD analysis project Ga0207659, IMG submission 184330) | Miscanthus rhizosphere microbial communities from Kellogg Biological Station, Michigan, USA - KBS M4-3 metaG (SPAdes) (version 2) | ecosystem: Host-associated > Plants > Roots > Rhizosphere >...
CGTCTCAAGGCGGGACTGACGCAATGCATCGGATGCGGATGCCTGTCACTGCAGCAATGTCAGCTTGCCAACCCCAGCGACACGGTCGGGCGGGCGGGACCGGGGCCGCGATTCTGGATCGGCCGTCCACGTTCGACGACGACAAAATAGGTTCGCTTATTCGTGCGACTCCTTTGCGTGAACGTTCGACGCGGCCGTAATCGTCTCCAGCCAATCGCCCATGGAACCCCGCATCATCGCCGCGTAGAGCACGAGCGCAGAGGAGAAACGTCCCACTCCGTACCGCATCCGACTCGCCAGCGCCTGCTGGGACAGCCTCTCGCCGGTTCGTCCGTCGATTACGACCACCGTTGAGTCGAGCACGCGCCCCGTCGCGTACGCGTACGTGGTTCGAACACCTCGGTGCACGACCCGAGCCGGCGCGACATGCAGTTTCACCGAGCCGGTCACGATCAACGGGCGGCCGTGCTCGTCACCGAGTCTCCGCCAGTACGCGGCGTCCGCGAGACGCTGCTCCGAGTCAATCGCAAGGGGCTCGACTTCGAGGACGGGAGCCGAAGACCACGTTCGCAGTTCCGCGCGAAGCAGACGAACGGTTTCGGTGTTGAGATCGAATTCAGTGTTCTTTTCGGTGGCAAACCCTGCAACCCACACACGCGGCAGCCCAGCAAGCTTCAGTTGAAGAGCCGCTGTTGGAGCGTTTGTTGGCCTCACGACGTGGGGCGCACACGCAGCCGGCGAAATCACCGCCAGCAATACGATCAGCGGTCGGAACATGACGCCTCCCTTCCGGCGCGGGCAGGTATGCACGACGCGCGCCTCAGGAGATCGCTTGGCGATCCTGCTTGTGCGTGATGTGTGTGGGCGGTGACATCAGGATCCGTCACCGCCTGTCGTCATCGCTGACTAATGCTCTCGCTCGACATCCTGACGCGTCCACCGACGGCTTCCGTCCGCGTTCATCTCGAGCGCTCGCTGCAGACCGAGCAGGACCAGATCGGGAACCAGTACGTCAAACATCTTTTCCCGCTCGAATAACCGCGCGAATCCGCCCGTCCCGATGATCACGGTTGACTCGGCGCCAAAAGCCGCTTTGCGCAGTTCACGCGTCAGCCCGATCACCATGGCGCGTGTCCCGAAATAGAGTCCGGACTGGATGCTTTCGATCGTGGACCGGCCGATCAGGTCGTGCGGTGGGACGATTTCGACGGTCGGAAGCCGCGCGGTGTTCTTCTCGAGCGCCTCCATCGCGATCCGCAAGCCTGGAAGGATCGTGCCGCCAAGATACTCTCGGTTGCCGGTGATGACGTTGATCGTGGTCGCCGTCCCGAAGTCGATGACGATCAAGTTGTCGTTCGGGTAGAGGCTTACCGCGCCGATAGCATTCGCGATTCGATCCGGTCCTACTTCCGCGGGATTGCGGTACAGGATCTTCAGGCCCGTGCGCGCGCCCGCCTGAAGAATGAATGGATCGACCGCGAAGTACTTGCGGCAGCAGCTGCGCAGCGAATAGAGCATTTCGGGCACGACCGAGCAGACCGCGATCCTGTCGACGAGCGCGGGATCGAGGTTGTTCTCGCGGAGCACGCCTCGAAGAAAGACGCCGAGCTCGTCCGATGCCGAGTTGGGATGCGAGCTTCTGCGAAACTGAAACCGCAGTTGGCCATCCTCGAAGACGCCGCCGAACAGCTGGCTGTTTCCGACATCGAGCGCGAGAATCACGCAGCACCCGGAAGCGGGACGTTGTCAATCAGCCGCACGCCGGCAAGCCTCACCGCCGCGAGCCGTCGTCCATCACGATCGGCGACGTAATCGATGGCAAATCCTGCGTCGGTCAGCCGGTGGATCACTTCATCGGTGGTCGCAGCAGACGTCAGGACACGATGCAACGTGGCGGCGCGCTCACGATCGGGTGCGGTGAGGCGGGCATTGCGCGAACTGAGCGCCAGCCCAGTCGTTTCGCGCACGGTGGGGCACGCCACGATCGTCGTTGGCAGGAAGAACGCGTCGGCCATTCCGCGTACCAGACTCAGCTGCTGCCAGTCCTTCTCGCCGAAGTACGCACGCTCGGCCGCCGCAATGTGGAGCAGTTTCAGCACGACCGTCAGCACACCGTCGAAATGACCAGGCCGATGGACGCCTTCGAGAGTCGGCGACAGCGTCGTCTCCGCCACGCGATAGTGGAAACCATCGGCGTACATCTCCTCAGCACGTGGGAGCAGGACGAAATCGACGCCGGCGGCATCGAGCAGCGCAAGATCCCGCTCGAGCGTCCGTGGATATGCATCGAGATCCGCCGGGTCGTCGAACTGCGTTGGATTGACAAAGATGGTTACGAGCGTACGGTCATTTTCCGCCAGGCTTCGCTCCACCAGCGACATATGTCCCTCATGGAGCGCGCCCATCGTCGGGACGTATCCCAGCGAAATGCCACGCCGCACGTCGCAGGCGCGTCGCTCCCGCCATACCCAGATGCGATCGAACACGGCGGTCACGAGTAGCTCTCCGCGGCGCTCGGGAACTGGCCGCCTTTGACGTCGGCGTCGTAGCGATCGAGTGCGTCGGTCAGCATCGTCTCGCCGTCGATGTAGCGGCGAACGAACCGCGGTGAATGATCGCCGCCGACACCCCACAGATCCTGCAGGACGAGAACCTGTCCGTCTGTACATGGTCCGGCGCCGATGCCGATGGTCGGAATCGTGAGGTCCCCGGTGATTTGTGCCGCGAGCTGCGCCGGCACGCATTCGAGCACCACCGAAAAACAGCCCAGTTCTTCGAGCGCATGGGCCTGTCGGGCAATCTTCTCCGCAGCCGCCGCATCGCGCCCCTGCACGCGGAATCCACCGAATTCGTTGACCGACTGCGGTGTCAGACCGACGTGCCCCATCACGGGAACGCCGGAGCCGACGATCTGCCGGATGACATCCTCGTGTCCGTCAACGCCTTCCAGCTTGACCGCGTGTGCGCCGCTTCTGAGCAGCGCACCAACAGCCCGCATGGCAGACGACACGCCGTTTCGATAGGACAGAAACGGCATATCGGCGATGACGAACTTGTTTCCGGCGGCGCGTGCCACGGCCGCGGTGTGCAGCGCCATCATCGCGACGGTGGCAGGGACGGTTGTCGGGTGGCCATGCATCACCATAGCGGCCGAATCGCCGACGAGAATCGCATCGACGTTGGACCGTTCGACGAGATGGGCAGACCAGGCGTCGTACGCGGTGACGATGGAGATTTTGCGGTGCTCTTGCTTGAATCGAGCGAAGTCGCGGACGTTCGTTACAGGTACCTGTCGCATGGATCAGGCCCTCCAATCAGGAAGTGACGGTCGTACGGGTCACCGTTCCAATGAATCGGTGCCTGAACTGTATTTTACCGCGCCGTTTACCAAGCGTGTAGGCAGACCCCGTCCGGTGTTCTTGTTGCAAGCAGAACGCGTATGCCGGAAAGCGGCGGGGTCGGTGACCGCTGGCGCCAGATTGTCTACGTGGCAACCTTGATCGGTGTCGCTGCGGTTGTGGTGTGGTACGCCGTCGGGCACCGCGCGGCGAACACGGCTGATGCCGCAGCAGCGGAAGAGGCTGTTATGCCACTCGCCTGCGACTTGGAAGCGCAGGCCAAATTGCCGACCTTGCCTGAAGCAAGTGGCCTGGCACTCAGCCATCGCGACGCGAATGTGCTGTGGTCGCTCAACGATTCCGGTGCTCCGGCCGTGGTTGCCCTCAGCCCTTCGGGCGAGCTGCTGGGCCGGGTTCGCGTCGCTGGTGCAAACGTCAACGACTGGGAGGATGTCAGCGTCGCGCCGTGTGGTAATGAATCGTGTCTGTATATCGCGGACACCGGCAATGGTGGTGGAACGCAGCGCAACGACGTTGTTGTCTACCGGGTGCGCGAGCCGCTTCCAAGTGACCGCGAAACCGCGCCGGCGGAGGTGTTCGACGTGGCATACCCTGACGGCGAAGACCACGAATCTGACGCGATGTTCGTGTTGAACGGACAACTCTTTCTGATCACGAAAGGACATCCGGCAGTTCTGTTCGCGTTTCCGCGGAACCTGACCTCGGGAACGATGCAGACGCTCGAACGACTAGGCGAGATACCGACGGCCGGGTTCCCGCCCAGTACGATCCCGCGACGATATCGCGTCACCGACGCAGAGGCGTCGCCGGACGGCCAATGGGTGGCCATCCGCACCAATGACGCCTTGCTCGTCTACCGCAGCGCCGACCTCCTTGCGCGTCGCACGCACACGTTCTGGCGCGCCGACTTGCGATTCCTCGCAGAGCCACGTGGCGAAGGGGTGGCGATCTCCGACGAAGGCGATGTGTTTCTCGCAAGCGAACGGGTCAGCGAGGGAACCGGAACGTTCACGCATCTGAAATGCGCGTGGCGCTGATACCTGACAGAGGATGCACCATGTCCAACGTCACGATTCCGCGGGAACACTGGCGAACATTCTTCGATCGAATGTCGAAGGGATTGCTCGGCAAGCGAGCAGAGGTGGAAGTCGCATCGCTGGAGCTGGGCGATCAGATCACGGCCGAGTGGGTTCCGCTGCTCGGTATCACCTACGATTCGAGAGACGATCTGATTGACGTGGCGTTCGATCGCGCAAACCATCTGATCCGACATCCGAGTCAGATCGTGGTGGACGAAACCGCCGAAGGACTCGCCAGCGTCGCGGTGGTCGACGCCGAAGGTGTGCGGCAGGTCGTCAGGCTGAAGGAGCCGCTCCGGCTGTCGCCCTCATCCCCAACTTCCTAACCGCTCACGCGCGACGATCGGGCAGCCGACTTCTCCGTCGCTGCCGCCGCTTCGACTCGAAGCCGCTCTCCATGATGGCATTTGTGAGTCGCAAAACTGATTTTGCTTCTACAATGACTGTGCTTCCTCCAACGCGCTGGAGTGCTCATGATTCGACATCGACTGACCGCAATCGCGCTCTTCACCGGAATCCTGTTTGCTGTTCCCGCGGCCGCGCAGGAGGCCGGCGTCAGGGCCGGCGTTTCAGCGGATCCCGATCAGTTCTACTTCGGCGGCCATTTCGAAACGGCTCCGCTCTTTGACCGACTCCATTTCCGTCCCAATGTGGAAATTGGGGTCGGCGACCACGTCACGCTTGTCGCGTTCAATCTCGAGTTCGCCTATCACTTCCCGACGGGCGCCAACTGGTTCACTTATGCCGGCGGCGGCCCGGCGTTGAACGTCATCCGATTTGAGGGCAACACGAACTCGGAAGGCGGCTTCAACCTGCTGATCGGGGTGCAGCACAACTCCGGTCTGTTCGCGGAGCTGAAAGCAGGTTTGGCGGACAGCCCCAATGTGAAAGTCGGCGTCGGGTACGCATTCCGTCTGCGGTAGCAGCAACCTCCGCGCCTCCCCGCGGAACGACATCGGGACAATAGGAGATCGGCATGAAGCGACGATGGGGTCAGCTCGCATCGGCGTCGGGAGTGCTTTTCTGCCTTGCCGGACCTGCGCACGCGCAGACGATTGAGGCGCCAAGATGCGGCACGGGAGTACACGAAGCGGAAGCGTTCGGCCTCGTGGGCTTTCCGCAGGACGAGATCTTCTGTCCGCTCATCGCGGATCCGAAATATCCGCGCTCGTTTGCCAGCCTGCTTCGCGGCACTTTCCCGTCCATCGAAAAGCCGTCCGGTAAAGGAACCACGATTGCATCGGTCGGCCTCGGAGACTTCTTCGGCCTGGTGCGATGGGGGGGCCCACGCGCGGGTGAAGGTCTTCAGCTCGATGTCGTCGGCGCCATCTTCGCGCAGTTCGATCTCGATTCGGCATCAAACGATCTGATCAACGCCGACTACATCATCGGAGTGCCGCTCACGTTCCGTCGCCGCGGCTTCAGCATGATGGCGCGCGTCTACCATCAGAGCTCGCATCTCGGCGACGAGTTTCTGCTGCGCAGTTCGCCGATCCAGCGCGAGAACTTGTCGTTTGAATCGCTGGAGCTGCTTGCGTCACAGGAAATCGGGCCGTTGCGCCTGTACGGCGGCGGCGAACATCTGTTCCGGCGGGATCCGGACACCGTGAAGGCGAGGCTGCTGCACACGGGCGCCGAACTTCGCAGCGGTCGCGCGCACCTGGTGCAGCTGGTCAGCGGCGTCGACCTGAAAACGACCGAACAGCACAACTGGGCTCAGGCGGTGAGCGGACGCTTCGGGGTCGAACTGACGCGTCCGTCTCCCGAGGGTCATCCCATTCGTCTCGTCATGATCCTGGTCGAACTGTACAAAGGTCCGTCGCCCTACGGTCAGTTCTTCCAGGAAGACATCTCGTACGTCGGCGCGGGAATTAATTTCAGCCTGTAACCGCGCGGCAACTTGGTTGGTTCGTGTTGGTGGTGTTGCCGTCAAGAATTCGTGTGCAACGGCCGTCGGAAGATGATCTATGCTCTCCGCTCCTGAAGCCGACGCGGCGCGCACCGGAAACCAACTGAGTAAGTGTTGTATGGATGTGAACCCTTCTGCGCCTGACGCGTCAGTGCCCTTGCTCGGCGGGAGCCGCACGATGCTCTCGTTGCGCCAGGACATCGAGCGCGCCGCGCGCTGTACCGCAAAGGTCCTCATCACGGGCGAGACCGGCGCCGGCAAGGAAGTGGTCGCTCGGTGCATTCACCACCAGAGCGCCCGATCGAAACGTCCGTTTGCCGCCGTGAACTGCAGCGGGATCACCGAAACGCTGCTCGAATCGGAATTGTTCGGGCACGTCCGGGGAAGTTTCACCGATGCACACCGTGACAGCCCCGGCCTGATCCGTCAGGCGCAAGGCGGCACGCTGTTTCTCGACGAACTCGGCGAAATGAGTCTCCGCATGCAGGCGATGCTCCTGCGATTTGCCGACACGGGTGAAATGCAACCCGTCGGCGCGCTCGGGGTGATGCATGGGTGTGATGTTCGCCTGATCACCGCGACCAATCGCGACCTTCAGGCGCTGATTGAAACGGGCGCGTTCCGGCAGGACTTGTTTTACCGCGTCAACGTGATCGCCATCTTTGTTCCCCCGCTGCGGGATCATGCCGAGGACGTTCCCGATCTGTTGCAGCACTATCTGCAGCGCGCCAGTTCGACGCACGGGATGATGACGCCGCAGATCGATCCATCTGCCACCGACGCGCTGATCGCGTACTCGTGGCCTGGCAACGTTCGGGAGCTGAGGAACGTCGCCGAACGGCTCGTGCTCGAAGACTTCCAGCGACCCGTCACCGCGCAGGATCTGCGGTTCTCGTCGGCGACACAGCACGACGCCGCGATTGCGGCCGTGACCGCTGAATCAAGCCGCACGGAGCCGCTCTGGGAACAGTTTGAGGCCGGAAAGAATTTCTGGACCGTCGTCTATCAGCCGTTCAAACATCGTGAGCTGACGCGGCGAGACGTCACCGAGTTGATTCACGATGGCCTGTCGAAGACGGCCGGCAGCTACCGGAATCTCCTCGCGCTCTTCAACCTCCCCGCTGCCGACTACAAGCGCTTCCACGCGTTTCTCCGTCAGCAGAACTGCAATCTCGAGGTGCGACGATATCGTCGTCTTGCCGACGACGCGCCGGCCGATGCCCGTGCGGTCAACAACGCGTACGTTCGCCACACGGCCGCTGACAGCGGTCGTTAGCGAAGCGCGTTCGCGGACGCGACAAACCCTGCACACACGCGCGAGCCTGTGAAACGACAGCCGTGAACGCGTGTGGTGTTGGCGCCGATACGCGTCTTGTGCCCACGGCTCCCTATCGACTCCGCATCCCGGAACGGTGCGAATTCTGTAACGCGCAACGAATGGTCACGCTTCAGGCCACGACGAGCGGACAGACCATCTCACTGAGATGGGTGTGCGGCGCATGCGAGCGCGACTGGCCGGTGTCACAGGAGCGACGTGCCGGCGCAACTGATCGACGTCGGACCTCGCGAACCGACCGCCGAAGAAGCAAGCGAAGCTAAGGTATCCTCGTCAGCAGGCGTGTCCCATGCAGCTGCGTGTCGCTCGACTCTGTATCGACTGTGAAGAAGTCCACGACGCGCTGCAGTGTCCTGTTTGCGCATCCGAGACCTTCGAATATGTGACGCGATGGGTGCCGACGCACGAACGCCGCGCACACAAACGGCCGCCGGTGCCCCCACCATCGCCGCCGGCAAGCAAGAGCAAGATCGTTGGTTACGGCATCCTTGGCCTCGGCATCGTCGGTCTGACGCAGTGGTTCGTGAAAGGTCGCAAACTGATCGAGGATGCCGCGAGCCGGAATGCCGGGGAGTTGAAATAACGTACGCCCGCCACATGTCATGGAGACTCAGACGAAATGTCCATGGCCGACTCCTCCACACGAACGACCATCGATCGCTTTAACGATGCGTTCAACCGCCACGATGCTGATGCGGTAGCGGCGCTGCTCACCGAGGACACGGTGTTCGAGAACACCTCTCCGCCGCCTGATGGCCGTCGTATTGACGGAAAGGCCGCAGTCGTCGAGTTCTGGCGCGCGTGGTTCGCGCGGAACCCGGATGCGCATTTCGATGCAGAAGAAATGATCGTTGCTGGCGACCGGGCGGTGGTCCGTTGGGTGTACCGCAAGATGCAGAACGGCCAGCCCTGGCACCTTCGCGGCGTCGACGTCTTCAGCGTTCGCGACGGGAAGGTCGCCGCGAAGCTGGCGTACGTAAAGGGTTGAAATCCCAAAACCAAATCTCAATACAGATACGAGCCGTAGTTCGAACTGTGAATTGGGGGCTTGGGTTTGGGATCTGGGATTTCTATTTCGGCTCCGGCGCGACTTTCACTCCGGCGACTTTCGCGCGATCGAGCGACGATTGAACGAACCCAGACTTCCGCGCCTCGCCGAGGAACCGGTTGATCTCAGCGAGTTGCGGCGCGCGATCTTTCGCGACGACGATCGCCTGCAACGTCGCCATGTAGTCATCGGGCAGCACACGCAGCCCCGGAACGTCCCGAACGAGCTCCTCCATCCGCGTGCGATTGGCGGCAAACGCGTCGACACGCTTCTCCAGAAGCATCCTGCCCATCTCGGCGTTCGGCGGCACGGCCGGAAGCGACTGCACGTTCGCGTTCTTCACATGCTCGCGGACATAGACTTCGGGTGCCTGGCCGGTGATCGCTCCAATCGTCACGCCGGCGCGGTCGACGTCGGCCGATTTCTGGTACGGCGAGTCAGTGCGTACGGCGTAGGCCGCACCTGAACTCGAGTACGCGTCGGAAAAATCAACCTGTCGGGCGCGCTCCGCTTCGACCGCAAGGAACCCGATGTCGACCTTCCCCGACTTGACGCTCTCCAGCACGGCATCGGCGTCCGGCAGCGGCATCACGACTGCCGGCACCCCGATACGGCGCGCGAGCTCGCGCGTTAGATCGGCGGCCGGTCCGCTGGTCTCGCCCGTCTTCGCGTCCACTCGCCCTTGAACGGGATTAGTCGCAATGAAGGACGCACGAAGCGTTCCCGTCGGCGCAAGCGCCCTGCTTTGCGCATGAAGCGTTGCCGCGAGCGCGAAACATCCGACGACGCAGAGTGTTCCGATCTTTCCCATGAATCCTCTACGTATCAGGAATCAGGGGTGATCCTTGGACCATCCCTGAAACCTGATGCCTGATACCTACTGCGTTAGAAGACGAACCTAATTCCCAGCTCCGCCTGCCGCTTCGGGTACGCCGATGTGATCTGACCGAAGTTCGACGCCAGCGCATTGATGATGATCGAGCTATTGACATTGAACAGCAGATTGGTGCGGTTCAGCAGGTTGAACACTTGCGCGATCAACTCGACCCTGCGGCTGCCGGTGAGCCGTACGGATTTGCTGGCTCGCACGTCGAGGCCGTAGAACTCGTTTGTATCGATCTGCGACACTGGAAGTGCCGCAAGGCCGCGCGTCGCACGGTAGGCGTTCACGGCCGCCATCATGGCGTCGTTGTTGCCACGGTTGAACACATTGCGCGTCGTCCCGGGCACGTAATCGGTAATATTCGCGTCCCCATTCAGGTCGACGCCCGCAATCGCGCTGAAGGGCAGCGTCGAGCGCGCGGTGAAAACAGCGCCGAGATTGATCTCGAACGGGAGCAGGACCGAACCGCTTGCGACGAGTGCTTGGCGGCGATCGCTGTTGTTCGGGCCCTCGTCGTAGTCGATGTGCGCTGAGTCGGTGACCGTCGAGAGGAAGCTCGAGCTGCTGACGTTTCCGTTGGTGCTCGCCAGCGTGTACGACACCGTGTACATGTAGTTGTGATCGAGGCGCCTCTCGAGGCGCACCAACAGCGCCTTGTAGTCAGCCCATCCGATTGACTGCGTCTGCAGCACACGGCCGAACTGCGGGAGCGCCCGGTTGCCGGTCGTGCCGCCGCTGCGCGGGTTGATGTCGATCGCCATCGGCACTTTGGTCATCTTGTTGTAGACGCCGTCGACGTGGATGGCGAGCGCGGCGCCGAGCTGACGGGAGACGCCGCCCGTATACGCGGCGGACTGCAGGTTCTCGAGATCGTTGGCCTCCACCGCGATGTTCTGCGGTGTCGCAGCCACGAATGAGAACGGATCCTGGCCGCCGTACGGGTCGGGGTACCTCGGATTGGCGATCGTCGCAGTCAACTGCCGATAGTTCTGAATCTCCGACAACTCCGACTGCGTGTTCATCGGGTTGTAGTAGAGACCGTAGCCGGCGCGGACGACCGTCTTCCCGTCGTTTTTCAGATCCCACGCAAGCCCCGCACGCGGACCGAAGTTGTTCTTGTCGCCGCGGTGCGAGAAGTCCACGAGCGGTGCGAGGCTCGTCGACGTTCCCGTCGTCGGGAAGATGGCCTTGTCATTCAGGTCGCGGCCCTGGTTGAAGACCTTCCCCTGGTATTCGTAGCGCAGGCCAAGGTTCAGCGTCACGCCTGTGGCGGGCTTCCATTCGTCCTCGACGTAGGTGTCCCACAGCTGGTTCGGGGCGTAGAGCGCCACGTTGAGCAGCGCCGAGGTGAACTGTGTCACCGTTCCGGGAATCGGCACGAACTGATCGAGATGGTTCGGGTCGAACGGCTGATCCTGATTGAACACCCAGATGCCCTGCTGCTTCCGAATGGACTGGCGGATCGGCAGGCTCTGGAAGCCCCCGCCGAATTTCCACGCGTGCTGGCCGGTCGTGATCGACAGGTCGTCGCGGATCTGGCGCGACAGCAGGTCGCCGTACTGATTGATGTTCGCGCCCCATGACGCGAGGCTCGGGAACGTATAGATCTGCGTGGTGCCGGCCGTGCGTGCCGGCGATTCATCGTACAACTTGTCCTGCGGCTCGACGCCGGGGATGTGCGCGCGGAACAGATACGTGGTCCACTGGCCGCGCACCTCGTTCAGCACGCGCGGCGACAGCACCCACGTGTGGGCGCCGGCCCACGAGTAGCGCGGCTGCTTGATGCCGCCGCCCGGTGAGAACCACGGCGTGGACGATGAGGCGCCGCACCCCTCGCAGGTGAAGTCCGAAACCTGCCACGCGTAGCGGATGAACAGATTCTGCTTCTGACTGATCTGCCAGTCGCCGCGCGAGAAGGTCATGTTGTTGTACTCGGGGCTCGGGAACACACCGTTCAGATTTCCGTAGAACTGAGGCTGCCTCACGACCACGTTGTCGTACAGGTTGTTCTTCAGACGTTCTGCTGCCTGGAAGAAGTGAACCTTGTCCTTGATGATCGCCCCGCCGATCGCGCCGCCGAACTGATGCCGGCTGAAGGCGGGCTTTGCCTGTCCAGCCGCTTTGGCGAACGGATCGATCGTGTTCATGCTCTTGTTGCGATAGAACTCGAATCCTTCACCGTGCAGCTGGTTGGTACCGCTCTTGGTCGCCATCGACACGGCGCCGCCAGCGGTCCACCCGTATTCAGCGGTTGATTGGCTGAGATAGACCTTGAATTCCTGGATGGCCGACTGCGGGAAGTCCTGACGGGGCTCGCCCGTGTTGCCTTCCTTGTTCCAGACGCCGTCCACGAGTAGAGCCGAACCGTTGGTGAACGCGCCGGCGCCGATGTTCGAGTTCGCCTTGCGCGCGCGCGCCGCGTCCTGGCTGGTGCCCGGCATCAGCAGCGCCAGGTCCATGGGCTGGCGAGTGGCCAATGGCAGGTTCTGCATCTGGTCCTGCGTGATGACGCCCGACACATCGCTCTTGGTGACCTCGACGATCGGCGCTTCACCAGTCACGGTTACCGACTCGTTCAGCCCCTGCACCTGCATCGTGATGTTCCGGGTGACCTCGGTGCCGGTCGTCAGCGTCATCTCGGGAACGTTCGCGGCGCCGAATCCCTGCAGCTCCGCGCGGATTTCGTAACGTCCTGGCGGCAACGCCGCCAGGCGGTAGCGCCCGTCCGATTCGGTCACCACTGTCCGGGTGATACCCGTCTCGATGTTGCGTCCTGTGACGGTGACGCCGGGGAGCACGCCTCCCTGCGCGTCGCTGACGATGCCCGAGATGACGCCGTTGGTCGTCTGTGCCGCCGCGGGCAGAGCCACGGCGATCAGTGCGAACAGCAGCGCAACGATGGAAACCCGTCGCACCATAAGTCCTCCGTTGACAAATCTGCCGCGTCCGAAAGGACTCGGCCTACCCTAATTTCTCTTCAGTCGAGGAAACAATTCGAGCGCGTTGTCGCGCTCGATTGCGCGCAGGTCCGCCGGCTTGAAACCGTAGTCGGCGAGCCCCTTCGCCACGGTTGCTGCCTGGGCGAATGGATAGTCGGTGCCGAACAGGATGTGGGACATCGGCACCACTCGGGTCAACGTCGCGAGCGTATATGGATTAAACGCCTGCGCGGTGTCGTAATAAAACTTCTGCAGCGCGGCCAGGTTCGCGTTCGGTTTTCCGTCTGGACCGACCGCCGCGCCGAGGCGGCTCGTGATGTACGGCGCCGTTCCGCCGCCGTGCGACCAGATGAAACGGATGTCCGGGCAGCGTGTCGCCGTGTTCGTGTACAGGATGCTCTGAATGGTCAGCGTCGTCTCCGTCGAGAGCGTGACGCCGAGTGCACGCCCGTCGGGGAGCATGTTGATCATTCCGCCGCGGAACGGGTGCGTGTAGCACACCGCCTTCCGCCGGTTCAATTCGTCCATCACCGGGGCGAATGCCGGATCGCCGAGGTACTTGCCTTCGTAACTGCTCATGAAGCAGGCGCCGTCGGCGTTGAGCATGCCGAAGGCGTACTCGATTTCGCGAAGCGCGCCATCGACGTCCGGCAGCGGCAGCGTCGCAAACATGCCAAAGCGCGCCGGATGATCGGACACGAGACGCGCGAAGTACTCGTTGCATTCGCGGGCGAGCGCGCGCGCGGCCGCGGCGTCGCCGAAATACACGCTCGGTTCGCTCGTGGACATGATCACGGTCGCAACGGCGTCGCGGTCCATATCCTCCAGCGCTTTTGTCGGCGTCCAGTTCATGAGCGCGGTCTGACCGGTGTTGTGCGCCTTGATCGCCGCGATGAAACCCGGCGAGTTGCCGTGATAATGGACGTCGATCCGGAACGGTGTGGTCGCGGGTCGGGTCTGCGCTTCCGTGAGGACGTCTGGCACCAGCGCCGATGCGCTGATGGCGGCCAGGCCGGCGAGAAACTCGCGCCGCTGCATGCGCTAAGCCTTTCTGCTCGAAGAAGTCAGTTCGTTGCGCAGTCGTTCGGGCGTGAACGGGACCTGCCGGAGCCGGACACCGATCGCATCGAAGATCGCGTTGCCGATCGCCGCCGCGACAGCGGTCGTTGAAGCCTCGCCGGCGCCCATCGGCGGCAGCTCCGGATGGTTGATCAGGACGATGTCCACTGCCGGCGCTTCGCTGAATTTGATGATCGGATACGTATTCCAGTTCAGATTCTTGACGCCGGCCGAATCGAAATTGACTTCCTCCATCAGGGCCCGGCTGCATCCCTGGACGATGTTGCCCTCGATCTGATTCCGAACGCCGTCAGGGTTGACGATGATGCCGCAGTCGTGCGCGACGGTGACTTTCTTGACCGTCACCTTTCCCGTCGAGCGATTCACCTCCACGTCCGCCACCTGCGCGACGACGGTTCCCGCCAATCCCGAAATCGCCACGCCGCGTCCGGCGGCGAGATTTGCCGTCCTTGTTGCGGCCGCGGACCTTGTACGGTCCGCGCCGCGCGGTACCCACGCCGCCTGCGTCGCGACCGCCCGCAGCACGGCCGCCACGCGCTCGTTATTGGCGCCGGGGAGATGGCGAAGGCGGAACTCGATCGGATCGATCCCCGCTGCCGCTGCCATATCGTCCATCTGCGACTCGGCGGCGAGGCAACGCGCCTGCGAGTACGGTGCGCGAAGATTGGCCGTCCGCAGCGGATTCGGACTCATGATCCACGGCATCGTCGCCGCGGTGACCTTTCGGTTGGGGAAGACATACGGCGACGCATCGCCACCGCCGAGCGCAATGCCGTTCTCGTCGGGCTTGATTCCGGTCTGCCGCGACGCCAGCATCGGTGTCAACCGCGCATCCGTCCACGGGACGGTGTGCTCGACGTAGTCCCAGGTGGTCACGTTTCCTTGCGCGTCGAGACCTGATCGAATCGTGATCAGCTGCGGCGGTCCTTTCGGTTCCCAGCCGTGCTCGTCCTCGCGCATCCACTGCACGCGAACCGGCCGGCCAACCGCCTGCGACATCAACGCCGCGTCTTCCGGCGCGTCGTCGGGCTCGAGACGACCGTAACAACCGGACCCTTCGCAATAAATGAAGTGCACGTCGCGTTCGGCGATCCCGAGCAGGCGTGCGATGCCATTGCGGGTGATGAACGGCGCCTGCGACCCCGACCAAACAGTCGCCTTGCTGCCCTGCACATCGGCGACGGCACATGACGGCCCGATCATGCCGTGCATCTGGAACGGCCATCGGTACGTCGAGTCGAACGTCTTCGACGCCTGCGCGAATGCCGCGGACGCGTTGCCCGTGTTGGTGCCCACGCGTTCGGCTACCGGTTTGGTGTTCTGAAGGTAGTCGTAAATGCCGTTCGGACCGCCTGGCAGCTGCGCCGGTGGTGCAGACCAGGTGACCTTGAGTGCGCGCGCTGCTCGAATCGCGGCCCATTCGGTCTGCGCCACAACGCCCAGAAAACTTCCCTTCTGCACGACTCGGACAATGCCGGGAATATTGGCGATCGATCCTTCGTCTACCGAGGTCGGTCGCGAGTTGACGACCGGTGGCCGCACCACGCGGCCATGCAGCATGCCGGGCACGCGCACCTCGTGCGCATACAGAAATGTGGCGCCGACCTTTGACGGCAGGTCGAAGCGCGCGACTGATGTCCCGACTACTTTGTAATCCTTGGGGTCCTTCGGCCTGACATCGGACGCCAGCTTCAGATCCCATTGCTCTCCCGAGGCGTCGATCTTCGTATTGAACCGCGCGCCTCCAACCAGCGCGGCATATGAAACGCTTCTCGCCGGATTGCCCGCGACGCTCACGACGCCACCGGCCACGGTGAGCTGGCCCGCCGGCGTACCGAGCTGCATGGATGCACGTTTCAGCAGCTCCTGACGCGCTGCCGCCGCAGCTTGACGCAGTTGCGGGCCCGCGCGCTCGAGCGTGCGGCTCGCGGAGGTGCGGCCCTGATCGACGCTCCTGGTCGTGTCGCCGATCTCCATGCTGATCTTCGCAATCGGCACGTCGAGCTCCTCGGCGACGATCTGCCCGAGCGCGGTTCCGGTACCGGTCCCGAGATCGACTTTGCTCGTGAACACGCTCACCGTCCCGTCGGCGGCGATAGCGAGCCACGAGTCGAGCTGATCGGCAGGAAGGCCCCCTGCGTTTGACAGCGGTGTGCCGCCCTGAAGGCCCTGGCCCAGGACGCGCGTCAGCGGCTCGAAGAGGTTGAAGCCGACGACGAGCGCGCCGGTCTTGAGCAGATCTCTTCGCGAGAGAGCGTACGTGCGCATGGTGTGCGCGCGATTATGACTCTCTCCGGGGCACTCCGTACACATGTACGTGTACCGACTACTCGGGCGCCCATTAGACGCGTGAAGCGCCCGTCACGGCGGGGCGCCAACCGCGCGTGGTGTCGTCGGGTGTCGGCTGAAGTCGTGATCCCACACCGATTTATGTGCCGTCTTCGAGCACGGGTGTTTCATTCCGACACGTCCGCAATTAAGCGACTCGGGGGGAATGTTTTACGGCCGACTTGCGCCGATAAGCCCAACGACGAGAGCGTCTGTGCGTGTTCCGACACGGGGCATGTGCGGATCAAACACACGACCTCTCGCGATCAGACAAGCAGCTGAATTCAAACAACTTACGTGTCCAACGCGCACAGCAGAGCTCCTGGATCCGATGTTGCTCAACCGCTCGCCGTCATGAGTCTCCTCTGGCTACGTAAATGGTCTGTCGCGGTGATGGCGGCGACGGTCTTGATGCCGTCGATCGTGGCCGCACAGTCCCCCAACAGAAATTCCAAGCTTGATGGTGCTCTCGAGCACGCGGGCGGCAATGCCAAAGATCGCCTGCCGGTAATCATCCAAATCGTTCCTGGCGGCGATTCGGCGGTCCGAGGACGGCTTGCCGCGCTGGGACGCAAGATCTCCGGCGAGTTCAGGAATATTGGAGCCGTCGGCGCGAACGTGAATAGAGCGGAACTTGCGGCTCTGGTCGCCGATCCCGCAGTCGCCCATCTGTCGCTCGATGCGGGCGTCCACGCGCACGCTCTGACAGGGGCCGATTCGCTGATGACCCTCGACCTCGTACGGGCCGACCTCGGTAGCGTATCCAAGGGTGTCACCGGTAACGGCGTCGGTATCGCAATCATCGACTCAGGGATTAATGGAGGCATTCCGGATATCGCTAAGCAGGTAGCCGCGTTTTACGACTTCACACAAGGGGGCAAAGCGGTCCAGGCCTACGACGATTACGGTCACGGAACGCACATCGCGGCGACCATCGCCAGCAGCGGCCAGCAGAACTTCTACCTGTATCAGGGCATTGCGCCAAAAGCCCGTTTGATCGGCCTCAAGGTGCTCGACAAGAACGGCGCCGGTGCAACCAGCACGGTGCTCGCCGCGCTGCAGTTCGCCACAGCGAACAAGACGGCCCTCGGGATTGATGTCATCAATCTGTCGCTCGGCCATCCGATTTATGAGTCGGCGAAAACTGACCCGCTCGTTCTCGCTGTGGAAGCCGCCATACGCAGCGGGATCGTCGTCGTCGTCTCCGCGGGCAACCACGGCACCAACCCAGACACCGGCGAGGTTGGCTATGGGGGCATCACGTCTCCGGGCAATGCGCCGTCCGCTATCACCGTTGGTGCAGCCAACACCTCGGCAACGTTGAATCGGTCGGACGACTTTGTCGCGCCGTACAGCTCACGTGGCCCATCTTGGATTGACGGCTACGCGAAGCCCGATCTGGTTGCACCGGGCCATCGAATCGTCGCGGACATCGACAACAAGGCGACGTTGTACATGAATTACCCCGCCTGGCAGGTGTCGCTACCCCTAGTCGGAGGCAAGTACATCCGGTTGAGCGGATCGAGCATGGCCGCCGGCGTTGTGAGTGGCGTCGTGGCGCTCGTCATCGAAGCCAATCGAACGGCGCTTCAGCCAGACGGAACACGCATGGCGCCGCTGAATCCGTTCGCGGTGAAAGCAATCCTCCAATACACGGCCACGAGCCTGGCGAACTCCGACACCATGTCGCAAGGGGCCGGTGAGGTCAACGCCGACGGCGCGATTGCGCTGACGCGAGCGCTCGACACGAGAACGACACCGTGGGGCGTTGCACCGCTTACGCTGGCCAGCACATTCGGCGTGGAAATCGACTCGTGGTCGACGGCGTTGGTTGCTGGAAGTGCGAAGGTCGCTAATCTCACACCGGGGCTGGCGATCAGCGGCTCCAACATCGTCTGGGGCGAGAACATCGTCTGGGGTGAAAACATCGTTTGGGGCGAAAACATCGTCTGGGGCGAGAACATCGTCTGGGGCGAGAACATCGTATGGGGCGAGAAGAT
>Ga0207659_10000872_pt1 | contig 17941 bp, 15 predicted proteins | sample KBSM43metaG_FD_184330 | JGI IMG/M metagenome (GOLD analysis project Ga0207659, IMG submission 184330) | Miscanthus rhizosphere microbial communities from Kellogg Biological Station, Michigan, USA - KBS M4-3 metaG (SPAdes) (version 2) | ecosystem: Host-associated > Plants > Roots > Rhizosphere >...
GTAGTGGTGCGTCGCGGTCGCGTTGGCGCCCTGCGCTTCCGCGCGGCGCGCCAGCAATTCGTTGCGCTCGGCGGCTTCGCGCCAGACTTTGGGCAGCATGCGGTAATTGCGCGCGCGCTTGCCGGCGGGCACTTCCAGATCGTCGCGCTCGAAATTCTGCACGCGCCCGCGCATGTTGAGCGCGAGATCGAGCATCCACTGCTGGTTGTCGCGTTCCGTTCTGAGCTTGCGTATCATGGCCTCTCCCCACTGCGAATTTAATGTTTTAGCTCGCCGCAATCTTAACGCAAAAATACGGAAAACCCATGCGCTACTGGCTGATGAAATCGGAACCCGAAGAATGCAGCATCGACGATCTCGCGCGCGCGCCGAAAAAATCCACCGCGTGGTTCGGCGTGCGCAACTACCTCGCGCGCAACTACATGCGCGATCAGATGCAGCTCGGGGACCGCGTCCTGTTTTACCACTCGAGCTGCGAAGTGCCGGGCATTGCAGGCATCGCCGAAGTGTCCAAGCTCGCTTATCCGGACGAGACGCAATTCGACAAGAAGAGCAAGTATTTCGACCCGAAAGCGACGCGCGAGAATCCGCGCTGGGTCCATGTCGACGTGAAGCTCGTCAAGAAGACACGGCTCGTGCCGCTGTCGGAACTGCGCACCTATCCGCAGCTGGCGAAGATGCAGCTCCTGCAGCGCGGCAACCGGCTGTCGATTACGCCGGTCGATCCGGCCGAATGGAAGTTTATTGAGAAGATACTTTAGGATTTAGTGCATTAATCGATTTTTATCTTTCTAATCAAACAGCAAAAACGATCCTCGACGCTACTACAGCCGCAATGACATCGAACACAGGCACTCCATCTCCGCAAAACCCGTACGTTATAGCAATCCTCGCGGCGACTCTGGCGGGTTTCTTCTCGGTGGTCGGTGGTTATTTCGCTGCCAGTTTCCATGCGCGGCACGCCATTGCACAAAAGCGGTTCGAGTATCGCGTCGAAGCGTATGGGGTCTTTCTAGATAAGATAAGCAGAAATAAGATCATCAGCCAACTGATTAGTATTGGCGGGATGGCCGACCATCTGGCAACGGATAGCGAAATCCAAGATTTTGAAGATCGAATTGGACAACTGCTGAAAAGACATGATGCCGAAGAACTGTATTGGCGCCTAGATACTGATCTAAATATACTCAGGCTATATGGCACGATTAGGGTTATCGAAATTTGTGACGACATTTTGAAGGCTCTCGTGCTACGCGACGAAGAAATTGAATGGAAGAGTTATTCCTCCGAGATCGTTGCGTTTCACAACGAATGGAAAATGTCTCAGGAGAAGGGAATTGCGTACGGCTGGGAAGAACGAATTTCAGTGGAAGAAAGGTTAATGGTCGGGACAATTGCCAAATTGACGCAAGCACTCATCAATCAGCTCCGACTAGAAATTCAACAACCATAGCCCAAACTCTTAAACAATACCTCCCGCCTTTAGCTTCGAGATCTCATCCGGATTCTTCTTCAGCACACCCTTGAGTATTTCATCGGTGTGCTGACCCAGCGCCGGCGGCGGCACTTCATGCTTAATCGGCGTGCCTGAGAACTTCATCGGGCTCGCAACCAACGGCACTTTGCCCGCCACCGCGTGCGGCAACTCGATTTTCATGCCGCGCAACTGCACCTGCGGCTCTTCGAACACTTTCTCTATCGTGTTGATCGGGCCGTTGGCGACACCCGCTTCGTCGAGCAGCTTCACCCATTCGCGCGTGGAGCGTTTCAGGAAAATCCCGTTCAGGAGCCGCGTAATCTCATCGCGGTTGTTGACGCGCTCGCCGTTGGTCGAGAAGCGCGGGTCCTTGGCGAGGTGCGCGCAGCCCGCGACGTCACAAAACTTGTTGAAGAGATTGTCGTTGCCGCACGCGAGGATCAGCGCGCCGTCGGCGGTCTTGAACGTCTGGTACGGGACGATGTTCGGATGCGCGTTGCCGAGCGGGCGCGGCGACTCGCCGGTCGCGAAATAATTCATCGCCTGGTTGGCGAGGAAGGCGACGCATGAGTCGAGCAGGGCCACATCTATCCACTGACCTTTACCGGTCACCGCTCGATTGGCGATGGCCGCGCAGATCGCGATCGTCGCGTACATGCCGGTCGTCAGGTCGATGATGGGCACGCCGACTCTCTGCGGCCCGCCGCCCGGCAGGTCGTCGCGCTCGCCGGTGATGCTCATCAGCCCGCCCATCCCCTGCGCCATGAAATCGTAGCCGGGGCGGTCCTTGTCGGGGCCGGTCTGGCCGAAACCCGTCACCGAGCAATAGATGAGCCCGGGATTATCCTTCTTCATATCGTCGTAACCGAGGCCGTAGCGCGCGAGATCGCCGACCTTGTAATTCTCGATCAGCACATCGCACTGTTTCGCGAGCTCGCGCACGAGCTGCTGGCCTTCCGGCTTCGAGATATTGACCGTGATCGACTTCTTGCCGCGGTTCGCCGCACAGAAATACGCGGACTCGCGCGTCTCTTTACCTTGCGCGTCCTTCAGGTACGGCGGCGCGTAAGCGCGCGAGTCATCGCCCTTCAATGGTCGCTCGACCTTGATCACTTCGGCGCCGAGGTCGGCGAGATTCTGCGCGGCCCAGGGGGCAGCGAGCACGCGCGAGAGATCGAGCACTTTGATATGGGATAACGGTCCTGACATGGTCCTGGTCCTTGTTTTATTTGCCCTTGAACGCGGGCTTTTGCTTGGCGATGAATGCGGCTATACCCTGACGATAATCGTCGGTCTGCAGATAGTCGAAATTCGCGTCGATCTCGGCTGTCGTCAGCGGCGGCGCGCTCTGCGTGAGGCGGCGGATGAACTCTTTGTGCCAGCGCGCGACGAGCGGTGCGCCGTCGGCGATGCGCCGCGCTGTGGCATACGCTTCGCGCTCGACGGCCGCATCGGGCACGACGCGCGTGAGCAACCCTTTCGCATACGCTTCGTCCGCCTTCCACACGCGGCCCTCGAGCAGGATCTCCGCCGCGACCGCGTGCCCGGCGAGTGCCAGCAGGCCGGCGAGTTCGGAGTACGCAATCGCGAAGCCCAGCCGGTTGATTGGCACGCCGAATCGTCCCGACTCGCCCGCAATGCGCAAATCGCAATTGCACGCGATTTCAAGTCCGCCGCCCACGCACGCGCCCTGGATCAACGCCACCGTCGGATGGCGGCATTCGCCCACCGCCTTCAGCACCCCGTGCACATAGTCGTGATGATAGGTTTTCGCCTGCGCAAGCGTCGCGCGCTCGGTGATGAATTCCTCGAGGTCGGCGCCGGCCGCGAAGGCCTCGGCGCCGGCGCCGCGAAGCACGATGCAACGCAGTGCGTCGTCCGCCGAAAGCTCATGCATCACGCGCGCGAGCTCGCGCCACATCGCGATGGTCAGCGCGTTGAGCTTGCCCGGATTGCTGAGCGCAACGGTGGCGATATCGCCGTCGCGCGTGACGTCTATCGATGCCAAGGAGATTTTCCGAAAGACGTATTGTAGGGTTTCAGGCCGCGCAACGGCTACCGCAGGTAATTGAGCACTATCAACGAGCCGGCGCCGACGGCCACCGCGACGAGCAGATTGCGCCGGCACACGTAATATGCGGCCAGCCCGAGCAGACACGCGAGCAGGCGATGCCAGGTGAGACTCGTCGCGAGCAAGCCGCTCGGCATAACGATGATGCGCATCACCAGGCCCGCGATCATCGCGTAGGTCACGCAGGTTACCCACGTAAACCAGGCACCATGGACCGAGATGCGTCCGGACAGCAGCACGCCCAGACCGCGCCATGCGTAGGTGCCGAGCGCGCACAGCAGCAAGAGGAGCCAGACGTCAGGCACGTGAGCGTCCGGCGGTCCGGTGAATCGCGAAAGCCAGCGTGCCGCCGATAAAGCCCGCCAGCAGCACGCTCCACTGTGGCGTGAGCAGATAGAAGAGCGGGCCCGCGACGCCGCCGCACGCGAGCGCGATCGCCACCATCCGGGTGCGCACTTCGACGATCAGGAAAACGACGAAGTAAACCGGGGCCAGAAAGACCATGCCGATTTGCATGACCGGCGGAATCGATTCCGCAATGTAATAGCCAACGACGGCGGCAACCACGCCGATCGCGATGAAGCCGGCCGCCAGCCCGCCCAGAAACGCCACGCGCTCGCGTGCCGGCAGTTCGGGACTGCGGCGAATGCAGATCATCCACGAGCTCATGGCCACGCACTGCGCCGCGACGTAATAGATCCATTCGGGATGGCTGCGATCGCGGATTACCGGCATCACGGTAACGGTCATCGGCAGAAAGCGCGCGTTGGTCAGCATCACCGCGAGGACTATGGCGATCATCGGCGCGCCGATCTGCCACATGTCGACCATCACGAGTTGCCCCGGCAGCGCCCAGATGGTGATCGTCGATACGATGACGATCTCCACGGGAATGCCGCTGGCAAACGCCAGCGCGCCAAAGCCGATGTAGCTCGCAGCGAGCACGCCGCCCGGCACGCCGAACGATTCGCGCACGCCGGTGCGGAACGCGGCGGATTGCATACCGTTAACGCGGGCCGCGGCTATTGATGCGCGAAAAGTTTCTTGCCGGCAACCGGCAGCTGCGCCATGAGAATGTCGCCCGACAGCGATTCGGTGATGTACAGCGTCTTGTTATCGGGGCCACCGCACGCAATGTTAGCGAGGTGATGGTGCTTGTGGTCTTCCGAGTAAATCAGATGAGTCGGCAGCATGTTGCTGTCGAAGCGCCAGACGCCGACGCCGAGCTGGCAGACGAGCAGGCCGTTTTCGGAGTCCATCTCGACGCCGTCGGGACCGCCGACGCCGCCCGACAGCTGCACCGCGACGCCCGTTTTCGAAATCGTGCCGTCGGCCATCAGCGGCAGGCGCCAGATCTGCTGCGAGCGCGTCACGCCGACGTACACGTGCTTGTCGGTCGTCGACAGCGTAATGCCGTTCGGGCTCGGCACGTTGTCGCACAGGCGGTCGAGCCGGCCTTTGGTGTCGAGCCGGTAGACCCGGCCGGTCGGATCGGCAATGCCGGTCTGGCCCTGGTCGGTAAAGTACAAATCGCCGTTGGCCGCGAAATGCAAATCGTTCAAGCCCTTGAACCCTTCGCTGAACGCGGTGCGCAGCACGGTTTCGAGCTTGCCGTTTTTCGGATCCAGCACGAGCAGGCCTTCCTTGTAGTCGCAGATGAAAATGCGCCCATCCTTGTGGATCTTGAGCCCGTTCGGCCAGCCGTCGTATTGCGTGACGAGTTCCCAGTCTTTTTTCGGCGTGATGCGGAAAATGCGGCCGAACGGAATATCGACGAACCACAGGTTGCCTTCGCGATCGAACGACGGACCCTCGAGAAAACATTCGACTTCGGCGCCCTGTCGATTGGGATCCGACCACGCGGAGCGCGACTTCTTGCGGAATTTCGCCGGCATCGTCATGAAAACTTCGGTCTTGATCATCTGCAAAGGCTGAAATGGGTTGAACATGGTCGTCCTGAATAGGTAAATTCGCGCGGAGCGTAAGGCTAACGGAGTACGCGCGGCTTGCCAACCGGATGAGGCCGGGCCGGTTGACATGGCAACACCTTGGGAGTTACGGTGCGCGCTCGGCCTTGGGCGTCGCATCCACATCACACGCCGGTCCCGCGTTACCGAGGAGAAAAAACATGTTCCGTGCATTGCTCGCTGCCGCCCTCGCCCTCGTCGCTGCCATCGGTCACGCTCAGGACTTCCCCGCGCGCGCGATCAATCTCATCGTGCCGAATCCGCCGGGCGGCATGAACCAGATCCACGCGCAACCGCTCGGCGCCGTAATCGAAAAGCTCTACAAACAGCCCGCACCAGTGTTGAACAAACCCGGCGCCACGGCCGCGGCAGGCACTGCGTTCGTCGCGAACCAGCCGCCCGATGGCTATAACGTGCTGGTCACGACGCCGAACCTTTATCTCGCCACCGAAAAAGACAAACTGTTTGGCATACAGTCCCCGTACAAGCTCGAACAGATTGTGCCCATAGCGCTGCTCTCCGCGGATCCGCTCGCGTTCTGCGTGCAAACCGAAAATCCGATTAAAACCATTCCGGAACTCGTCGCGGCTGCAAAGGCGAAGCAGGGCGGCATGTCGTTCTCGTCGTCGGGCCCGTATGGCATCACGCACGTGCCGGCGGCAATGTTTCTCGATGCAGCCGGCATCAAGATGCGTCATGTGCCGACGACCGGGGGCGGGCCGGCGGTCATTCAACTGCTTGGCGGGCACGTCGACATGCACGATGGCGGACTCGCCGCGGTTGCTCCGCACATCAAATCAGGCAAGCTGCGCCCGCTCGGGTTGACGGACTTGAAACGCTCATCAGCCTTCCCGGACGTGCCGACGATGAAAGAGCTGGGTTATGAGGTCGAGGCTTATCTATGGGTGGGCCTTTTTACCGCCGCGGGCGTGCCGGAAGCGACGATGACGAAGTTGCGTGAAGTCGTCCGCAAAGCGGTCGCCGATCCGCTGTTCCAGGATGCGATGGCCAAAGCATCCGTCGTGATCGACTATCGCGACACGCCGGAATTCCGGAAGTTTTTCGACGCGGATTACAAGCGGCTTGCCGGCGCCGTCAAGGCGATCGGACGGCTCGACGAGCACAAGTAATCCCGCCTGCAACGGACCTGCGCGATGACGACAACCGCCACCTCGTCCCGTCCGGCGCTGGCCGCTGCGCATGCGCGGATCAAGCGCATCGAGGCGATCGCGGTGCGCCTGCCGATGGTGCAAGCGATGAAAATGGCCGGCGTGCTGATCGAGAACGCCGACAACGTGCTCGTCAGGTTGGAAACCGATACGGGCCACGTCGGCTGGGGTGAAGCGGCATCGGCGCCGACGATGACCGGCGAAACCATGGAAAGCATGACGATCGCCGTGCGTTACATCGCGCCCGTGCTCGCGAGCTGCCCGCTGGCCGGCATCGAGGCGGCGAGCTCGATCATGGATGGCGCGATGTACGGCAACCACGCCGCCAAGGCCGCGATCGAAATGGCCTGGCACGACGCGCTCGGCCGGGTGCTGGGCAAACCGGTCTATGCATTGCTCGGGCGAAAACTGCGCGAGCAGGTGCCAGCGCTGTGGATGCTCGGGACTGGCGACGCCGATGCGGACGTGGCGGAAGCGGGCCGCAAGCGCGATGCCGGCTACGTCGCCTATAAGATCAAAGTCGGGGTCGCAGAACCCGGCGCGGATGCTGAGCGCACTCGCCGGATCTGTGCTGCGGTGGGCTCCGGCCACTTGGTCTCGGCCGACGCCAATCAAGGCTGGACGGTGGAGCAGGCGCTCACTTACGTGCAAACGGTTGCGGATACGGCCTTGGATTTTCTGGAGCAGCCGGTGCGCGGCACCGATCTCGCCGGCATGGCGAGGGTCGGCGCGGCAACCCGCGTGCCGATCGGCTTCGACGAAGGCGCGCACAGCCTCGCCGACATCGCGCGCCATCACGAAATGCGCGCGGCGTCCGGCGGCAGCCTGAAAGCCATCAAGCTCGGCGGGTTGCGGCCCGTGTATCAGGCGGCGGTGCTATGCGATTCGCTCGGCATGAAAGTCAACCTCGCGTGCAAAGTCGCCGAGTCGAGCATCGGCACTGCCGCGGTACTGCAGCTCGCCGCGGCCATTCCAAAGCTCGATTGGGGCGTCAGCCTGACGAGTCAGTATCTGGCCGAGGACGTTGTGCGCATCCCGCTGTCGTTTGCTGACGGCCACGCGACGGTTCCCGACGGCGCGGGCCTCGGCGTCGAAGTCGACGAAGCGCGCGTGCGCAAATACCAGCAGAAAGTCTAGCGGCCGGCGTTACGGTGCAAGTTGCGCCGTGAGTTCCTTGAAATCGCCGACGATCAGGTCCGGCTGATACGGCCATTTGCCGAACGGCCGTTTGCGCCGGTCGACAAACGCCGTGCGCATGCCCGCCGCTTTCGCGCCGATGCAATCGAACGCGTGGTTGGCGACAAACAAAATCTCGTCGAGCGCAAAGCCGGTGATTTCGGCGGCTTTCGTGTAGGTGGCGGCATGCGGCTTGAACGAGCCGGCGGTCGCGACCGAAATAATGTGGTCGAACGCAATGCCGTGGTACGGCCGCGCGGCTTCCAGCATGTCCGGGTCGCCGTTCGACAGCACCGCGAGCTGGTAGCGCTTGTGCAACAAGGCCATCGCGGCGGGCACGTCCGGAAATGGCCGCAGTTTCTCGATTTGCGCGACCAGCCAGCTGACCTCTGCATCGGTGTGCGGGATACCCGCGCGTTCGAGCGTGGTGTCGACGGAGATCTCGCCGATGCGCCGGTACGGGATGTGCTCGCGATGGAGCAGCGCATCGATCATCGAATTCTCGAAATGCGTGCGCCGCCACCAGGTGACAAATGCGTCGGGCCGCCCGCTCCAGCCTTTGCCCTTCAGGTACGGCGTCGCCACTTCAATGAGCCCGCCCTGCATGTCCACGACCGTGCCGTACTGGTCGAACATGAGCAGCTTGATGCCGCTGCGGATGGCGTCGAATCCGGCCACGGGGCTTAAATCTTGATTTTCGGGTCGAGCCAGTCGCGCAGGCTGTCGCCGAAGAGGTTGAACGCAAACACCGCGAGGCTGATCGCGAGTCCCGGGAAAATGATCATCCACGGCGCCTGCTGGTAGAAGTCGGCGGCGGCACCAGACAGCATCAGGCCCCAAGACGCGGTGGGCTCGGTAACGCCGAGACCCAGAAACGACAGCGACGCTTCGGACAGGATCGCTTGTGCGACGTACGCTGTCAGCATGATCAAATACGGCGCGACGACGTTCGGCACCATGTGGCGGAAGATGATGCGCGTGTTGGTAAAGCCGGCCGCGCGCGCGGCGTCGATGTACGGCAGCTCGCGGATCGCAAGCGCGGACGCGCGCACCACGCGGCCGACGCGCGGCACCATTGGTATGCTGATGGCGATGATGAGGTTGATGTCGACGCCGAACACGATGTTCTGACCCAGCATCGCCACCACGGTCAGCGCGAGCACGATGATCGGAAACGACAGCAGAATATCCATGAAACCCTGGATGATCATGTCGATTTTGCCGCCGAAATACGCGGACACCACGCCGATGATCGCGCCGGCGGTGGAGCCGACGAAAGAGGCGAGAAAGCCGACGGCCAGCGCGGTGCGCGCGCCGTAAATCACGCGCGTCAGCATGTCGCGGCCGAATGAATCGGTTCCCATCCAGTGCTGCCACGACGGGGCCGCGAGCATGCTGCCGTAGTCGACGGTGAGCGGGTCGTACGGCGTGACCCACGGCGCGAAAATCGCGGCGAGCGCCATGATCACGATGAAAACCAGACCGCCGGCGCCGAGCGGCTGGTGCAGGATGAATTGCAAAACCGGATGGCGGCGTGCCGGCAGGGCGTACGTGAGCGCGGGAGCGAGGGTGGACATCGTCGATATCAGCGGTAACGGATGCGCGGGTCGAACACCGCGTAGAGCATGTCGATCACGAAATTCACGAGCACGAACACGACCGATACCAGCAGCACGAGCGCCTGCAGCAGGGTGTAATCGCCGCGCGCGATCGCCTGCACAAAGAGCTTGCCGATGCCGTTCAGGTTGAAGACCTGCTCAGTTACCACCAGGCCGCCGATCAAAAACGCGAACTCGAGCCCGATCACGGTTATCACCGGCAGCAGCGCGTTGCGCAGCGCGTGGCGCGAAATCACGAGCCGCTCGTACACGCCTTTGGCGCGCGCGGTGCGTATGTAGTCTTCCTGCAGCACCTCGAGGATGCTTGATCGCATCATGCGTGTCGACACCGCCGAATAACGGTAGCCGACCGCGAGCGCGGGCCAGATCAACTGCAGCAGGTTGGCCTTCGGATCCTGCATGAAGGGCGTGAACGTGAGCGGCGGGATCCACGAAAACATCGTTAAGAGGCCGAGGATAATGATCATGCCCAGCCAGAACGACGGCACCGCGAGACCCGCGATCGAGAACACGCGGATGGTATGGTCGATCCAGGTGTCCTTGAATATCGCTGACAACGTGCCGAGCGGCAGCGCCAGCGCGACCGCGAGGATAGTCGCAAGTACAGCGACTTCCAGCGACAATTCGAGCCGGATCGCGATTTCGTGGAGCACCGGCTTGCTGGTCCAGATCGAATAGCCGAAATCTCCGGTGAGTGCGCTGCCGAGCCACTTGATGAACTGCAGATAGATGGGCTGATCGAGCCCGAGGCGCGCGCGCTCCGCGTCGACGACCTCCTTCGATACGTTGGCGCCGTCCAGCATCATCTGCACCGGATCGCCCGGCATCAGGCGCAGCATGAAAAAGACGAGGATCGCGACGCCGAGCAGCGTCGGGATCATCAGCAGCGCGCGATGGATCAGATAGCGGAGCATTGTTTTAGGATCGAGGATCGCGGATTGAGGATTGTGGAATTAAAACCGCTTGCTCGATCCTCAATCCTCGCTCCTTAATCCTGCCTTTTCTTATTGCTGCAGCCACACGTCGGCGAGGTCCTGGCCCACATAATGCGAGGGCGTGATATGCCAGCCCTTCAATTTCTGGTTGAGCACGATGATGCGGTGCCACCAGATGGTTGGAATCGTGTACGCCTGCTCGAGTGCGCGTTTCTCGAAATCGCGCAGCAGCGCCATGCGTTTCTTCTTGTCGAGCTCGCCCGATTGCTTGTCGTAGAGCTCGTCGAGCACGCGGTCGGTCTGCCCTGCGTAGTTGATCGCCGACTTGTCGTGCGACAGGAATTTCTGCAGCTGCAGGTTCGGCTCGTCCATGTAATCGCAATTGAAGTCGAGCGCCGCATCGAACGTCGCATTGTCTTTTTGCTGGGCGGCGAGATACAGCTTGGTCTCGAGCTGCTCGTGTTTGACGTTGATGCCGAGCTGGCGCCACTGGTCGATCAGGAACACGCCGACCGGCGTGTACGGCATTGCGACGTTGCGATTCGTCAGTGTGAACGTAAGGTTCGACTGCCCGGCGTCGGCGAGCAGTTTTTTCGCCTCGGCGCGCGACGCGTTGATGTCTTTCGAGAACCCGGGCAGCTTCAGCAGGTCGGCCTCGGGCGTTGCGAGTTCATAGCCGGGCCGCAGGAGCCCGCCCACGTGGCGGACGAGCGCGATTTTCTGCAGCGCCTGCGCGCCGCCCCAGCGATCGATGCCGAGCGACAGCGCCTTGCGCACGCGCGCATCGTCGAACGGCTTTTTCTTGGTGTTGAACGTCACGACCAGACTGCACACCCACGGCGATTCCTGGACCACGGCTTTGTCGCCCAGCGCCTTGACCAGGCGGTCGCGGTCGGCCGGCGAATGGCCGCGGAATTCGGCCATGATTTCTCCGGCCGCGAGTGCGTTGACCATCGGTGCGCCGGCGATGAACAAGGCCAGAAAGCCATTCAGATAGGGCTTGCCCTTCTCGAAATAGCCGTCGAAACGGCGCCCGCTCCAGTGCGAACCCGCGACATGCTCGACAAACGTGAACGGGCCGGTGCCCATCACGTTGCGCTCAGGCCAGCGCGGATCGGTTTTAAGTTTGGCCGCGCTGTAAATGCAGTCCCACGGGCTCGCAAAATTCGACAGCATCGACGCATTCGGCTTCTTCAACTTGAAGACGACCGTCAGCGGATCGGGCGTGTCGATCGTCGTGATGTCGGCGTAGCCCTCTTCCCGCAAGGACAGCACGCCCTTCGGCGGCTTGCGGATGCGGTCGTAGGTCGCCTTGATGTCTTCGGACGACAACGTCGATCCGTCGTGAAACTTGACGCCCTTTTTGAGCTTGAACGTGTAAGTCAGCCCGTCCTTGGCCACGGTCCACGAATCCGCAACGTCGCCCACGATCTTCGGATATTGCGCGGTGTCGAACTTGAGCAACGTCGAATAATGCGGGCGCACTGGATGGATAAACGCGAACGAGGACTGCGCGTGGCAATCGTAGTTGGGCGGCTCGGCGCCCACGGCGAATTTGAGCAGGCCGCCGGCGACCGGCGTTTCCGCGGCGACACAAGCGAACGCGAGCAAGCCCACGGCGCAACCCGCCAGACTACGCATCATCTTCATTTCTTTCTCCTCCAGCTTATTGGAACGTCGATTCTAAATTTTGATGCAGGCGGCGAAATGAGCGGGCTTTACTTCGCGCAATTCAGGCACCGCCGCTTTGCATTCCTCGCTGGCCAGCGGGCAGCGTGTGTGAAAGACGCAGCCGCGCGGCGGATTTAGCGGGCTCGGCACTTCACCGCTCAACACGCGATAGGCGCGGCTGGCCTCGAGCGCGGGATCGGGAATCGGCACCGCGTCGAGCAGCGCCTTAGTGTAGGGATGCAGCGGTTCGCTGTAAAGCGCGTCGCGGTCGGCGATTTCCATCACCTTGCCGAGATACATCACAATCACGCGATCGGAAATGTGGCGCACCACTGCAAGATCGTGGGCGATGAACAAATACGTGAGCTTGAACTCGCGCTGGAGTTCTTCGAGCAGGTTCATGATCTGCGCCTGGATCGACACGTCGAGCGCCGACACCGGCTCGTCGCACACGATGAGGCTCGGCTGCATCGCGAGCGCGCGCGCGATGCCGACGCGCTGGCGCTGACCGCCCGACAACTCGTGCGGATAGCGTTCGGCCATGTAATCGTAGAGGCCGACCTGTGTAAGCAGCTGCGCGACCTTGGCGGCGGCCGCACGGCGCTCGGGCTCCAGCCCGTATACCAGCATCGGCTCGGCGATGATCTGCCCGATGGTCATGCGCGGGTTGAGCGAGCTGTACGGGTCCTGGAATATCACCTGCACCTGCCGGCGGTACTGCTTCAACTGGTCGCCCTGGGCGTGGGTGACGTCAGCCCCGTCGTAAACGATGCGGCCCGCCGTCGGATTTTCGAGCCGCAGCAGCGTGCGCCCGACGGTGGTCTTGCCGCAGCCCGATTCACCGACCAGGCCCACGGTTTCGCCGCGCTGGATTGCAAACGACAAACCATCGACGGCACGCACCACGGACCGCGCGGGCTTGAGCAATTGCATGCCGGTCGACACGTCAAAATACGTGCGCAAATCGTGCACGTGCAGCAGCGGCGTCGCGGCATCGATGCTTTTCGCTGCGGGCGGCTGCGGATTCGCGCTTTGCAGGCCGAGGCCGACCGGTCCAACCTGCGCCATTTCCGCGCCGCGCACGCATGCAGTCCAGTGCGCGGTTTCGACTTCGAGCAGCGGCGGCGGGGCGGCCGTGCAGATGGGCAGTTGCGCGGGACAGCGCGGCGCGAAACGGCAGCCGATTGGCGGATCGAGCAGGTTCGGCGGCATGCCGTCGATGGTTTCGAGCTTGCGCCCGCGCGGCCGGTCGAGCCGCGGCACCGAGCGCAGCAGGCCGGCGGTATACGGGTGCAGCGGCCGCGCAAAAATCTCGCGCGCCGCGCCCTGCTCGGCGATGCGCGCCGAATACATCACGTTGACGCGGTCGGCGTAACGCGCAACCACGCCCAAATTGTGCGTGATGATGACCAGTGCGATGCCGAGCTCGCGCGAGAGGTCTTTCATCAGCTTCAGGATCTGCGCCTGGATCGTCACGTCGAGCGCCGTCGTGGGCTCGTCGGCGATCAGCAGTTTCGGATTGCACGACAAGCCGATCGCGATCATCACGCGCTGGCGCATGCCGCCGGAAAACTGATGCGGATACTGGTCGAGCCGGCGCTCCGGATCGGGGATGCCGACGAGCTTCAGGAGCTCGAGCGCGCGGGCGCGCGCCGCGGCCTCGTCCATGCCCAGGTGTATCTGGAGCGGCTCCATGATCTGAAACCCGATCGTCAACACCGGGTTCAGCGACGTCATCGGTTCCTGGAAAATCATCGCGATGTCGCGGCCGCGAATTTCGCGCATCTGCTCTTCGGAGAGCTGCAGGAGATCGCGTCCCTGAAACAGCACGCGCCCGCCGACGATGCGGCCGGCTGGTTTAGCCAGCAGGCGCATGATCGCGAGCGACGAGACCGACTTGCCGCATCCGGATTCGCCGACGAGAGCCACCACTTCGCCGGCCTTGACCTGATAGGAAATGCCTTCGACCGCGCGCACGACTCCGCGCGAGGTCACGAAGTGCACGTGCAAGTCTTCGACCTCCAGCAGCCAGGCACTGGCGGCCGCGACATTCGCGGCGGGTCCTCGGGCGGGTTGCACAACGGCGCTCATCGGCGCGGTGTCCGGTTTTTGGAGTCTGCGCAGGCTATGGGGCGGACGGTTTCCTGTCAAGGACGGCGGTCAAGATCAGGGGAGCCGCAACAAGCCGACAGGCGATAGGCGACGTATTTTTTTCCTCTCGCCTCTCGCCTATTTGCCAATCGCCTTTCCCGCGCGTTTCACGCCAGCGCGAGCGCGAGCACGCGCGCGACGTGCAGCGCATCGCGCTGCGCGCCATCGTGAATCTGGTGGCGGCAGCTCGTGCCGTCGGCGACGATCAGCGTTTCGGCGGCGGCCGCGCGCACTTTCGGCAGCAGGCTCGCCTCGCCCATTTTCATCGATACGTCGTAGTGCGCGGCCTCGTAACCGAAGCTGCCCGCCATGCCGCAGCAACTCGATTCGACGAGTTCCACTTCGAGGCCGGGCACCAGTTTCAGCGCCTTTTGCACCGCAGGCATCACGTCGAACGCTTTCTGGTGGCAATGCCCGTGCAAGAGCGCTTTTTTGTGCGGCAGGGCTTTGAACTTCAGCTTGAGCCGGCCCGCGTCCGCCTCGCGCGCGATAAATTCCTCGAACAGGAACGCGTTGAGCGCCAGCGCCGCAGTGTCCGGGCCGGGCAGCATCGAAAGAAATTCGTCGCGCAGGCCGAGCAGGCACGACGGCTCGAGCCCCACCACCGGCACGCCGCGCTCTATGAAGGGTTTTAACGCCGCAAGCATGCGTTGCGCTTCTGCGCGTGCTTCGTCGACCAGGCCTGCCGCCAGAAACGTGCGGCCGCAGCACAATGGCCGCGCGGAGTCGGACGCGCGCGGCAGATGCACGACGTAACCGGCGGCACGCAGCACGGCCAGCGCCGCGCGCGCATTGTCAGGCTCGAAATAATTGTTGAAGGTGTCGATCAACAGGACTACTTCGCCGTTGACGGTGCCGCCGCCGACCGTCGCGCCCGGCCGGCGCGAAAACGTGTCACGCCGCCACTGCGGCAGCGAGCGGCGCGCGGAGAAGCCCAGCAGTTTTTCCGACAGCAGCGCGAGACCAGGCACCGCATCGCGCAGATTCGCGAGCCACGCGAAGCGCGCCGCCCATGGCGCGTAGCGCGGCAGAAAGGCGAAGAGCCGGTCGCGCCAGCCCAAGGCGTGCTGCTTGCGGTAATGATGCAGAAACTCGATTTTCATTTTCGCCATGTCGACGCCGGTCGGGCACTCGCGCTTGCAGCCCTTGCACGAGACGCACAACTCCATCGTTTCGTACATCGCGCTTGATACGAATGCGTCCTCGCCGGGATGCGCCGGCAGCTGGCCCGAAAGTGCCAACCGCAGCGTATTGGCGCGGCCGCGCGTCAGGTGTTGCTCTTCGCCGGTCGCGCGAAACGACGGACACATCGTGCCCGCGTCGAACTTGCGGCAATGCCCGTTGTTGTTGCACATCTCGACCGCTTTATCGAAGCCGCCCCATTCAGACCAATCGAGCACCGTATCGAGCTTGCGCGCGGAGTAATCCGGCTTGTAGCGAAAGAGCGTGCGGTCGTCCATTTTCGACGGACGCACGATCTTGCCGGGATTCATGAGGCCGCGCGGATCGAAGATGTCCTTGATTTCCTCGAACGCGTGCGTAATGCGCGGGCCGAACATCGGCGCGATCCATTCCGAGCGTACGAGCCCGTCGCCGTGTTCGCCGGAATAAGCGCCCTTATATTCGCGCACGAGTTCGGATGCTTCCTCGGCAATTGCGCGCATCTTGCGCGCGCCGTCTTCGCGCATGTTGAGGATAGGCCGCACGTGCAGGCAGCCGACCGACGCGTGCGCGTACCACGTGCCGCGTGTACCGTGCTTTTCAAATACGCGCGTCAACCGATCGGTGTATTCGGCGAGATGCTCGAGCGGAACCGCGCAGTCTTCGATGAACGACACCGGTTTACCATCGCCCTTCATCGACATCATAATGTTGAGCCCGGCCTTGCGCACCTCCCAGAAATCGCGCTGCAGCGCCGCGTCCGTAATTTCCACGACGCCGCCCGGCAGCCCCAGCTCTCCCATCAGCTCGACTAACTGTCTCAGTTTGGTGATTTGCGCGTTCTGGTCGTCGCCGGCGAACTCGACCAGCAATATTGCGTCGGGGTCACCGTTCACGCAGCGCTCGACGATGGGCCTGAACGCGGGATTCGAACGCGCGAGCCCTATCATCGTACGATCGACCAGCTCGACGGCGGTTGGATTCAGCTTGACGATATGCTGGGGCGCCTCCATGGCGCGATAAAACGTCGGGAAGTGACAGATACCGAGCGTTTTATGCTTCGGCAGCGGCGAGAGGTTCAGATGCAGGCGCTTCGAGTACGCGAGCGTGCCTTCCGAGCCGACGAGCAGATGCGCCATGTTGTGGCCGGCGCCGCTGACCATGTCGAGGTTGTAGCCGCCGACGCGCCGCAGCACTTTCGGAAAACGGTGTTCGATTTCTTCCGCTTCGCGGGCGGCGATCGCGCGGATTTTCCTGACGAGCTCGAGATAACCCGGCGGCGCGTCGCAGCGCGCCAGATCTTCCGGCACGTCGCCGAAGTTGAATTCGGCGCCGTCGGCGAGCACCGCGTCGATCGCGCGCACGTTGTGCACCATGTTGCCGTAGCGGATCGAGCGCGAGCCGCAGCTGTTGTTGCCGGCCATGCCGCCGAGCGTTGCCTGCGCGCTGGTCGAGACGTCGACCGGATACCAGAGCCCGTGCGGTTTTAACCAGGCGTTCAATTGATCGAGCACGACGCCGGGTTGCACGCACACGGTCGCCGCATGGCGGTCGAACGCGAGGATCTCGTTCAAATGCTTGCTGCTGTCGATCACGAGCGCGGCGCCGACGGTCTGGCCGCATTGCGAGGTGCCGCCGCCGCGAGGCAACACCGCGACGCCTTCCTCGCGCGCGATTTGCAGCGCGATTTGCGCATCGCTTTCGGTTTTCGGGATGACCACGCCGACCGGCTCGATCTGATAGATCGACGCATCGGTGGAATACCGCCCGCGCGAGTACGCGTCGAACAATACTTCGCCCTGCGTCTCGCGTTTGAGCCGGCGCGCGAGCGGGCTCGCGTTCGCGCGCGGGTGCAGCTTGATCGGTGCAGCGGTCATCGGAAAGCAATTATTCGCGGGTTGACGCCCCCTTGCAACTTAACTAATCTCCGTGATTCCTCTTTTTTCGCATTTCGCCTGCGAGGCCGCCATGACAGGAATCAACGGACGCCATTTTCTGCAAATCCCGGGGCCGACCAATGTTCCCGACCGCGTGCTGCGCGCGATCGACAACGCGACGATCGATCATCGCGGGCCCGGCTTTCAGAAGATCGGCCAGGAAGTGCTCGCCGGCTTGAAGCAGGTCTTCAAAACCAAATCGCCGGTCATCATTTTCCCCGCATCCGGCACCGGCGCGTGGGAAGCCGCCCTCGTCAACACGCTGTCGGCCGGCGACCGTGTATTGATGTGCGAGACCGGGCATTTCGCGACGCTGTGGCACACGATGGCGCAAAAGCTCGGCCTGGTGCCCGAATTCATCGCCGGCGACTGGCGCCACGGCGCCGATCCCGCCGCGATCGAAGCGCGGCTGGCGGTCGATACCAAGCATGCGATCAAGGCGGTATGCGTCGTGCATAACGAGACTTCCACCGGCGTCACTTCGCGCATCGGTGAAGTGCGCAAGGCGATCGATCGCGCGAAACACCCGGCACTGTATTTCGTCGACACGATTTCATCACTCGCATCGATCGACTATCGCCACGACGAATGGGGCGTCGACGTGACC
>Ga0207659_10000877_pt1 | contig 17877 bp, 20 predicted proteins | sample KBSM43metaG_FD_184330 | JGI IMG/M metagenome (GOLD analysis project Ga0207659, IMG submission 184330) | Miscanthus rhizosphere microbial communities from Kellogg Biological Station, Michigan, USA - KBS M4-3 metaG (SPAdes) (version 2) | ecosystem: Host-associated > Plants > Roots > Rhizosphere >...
GATGACCGCACCAGCAGCAATTACGAACAACAGTGCTTTGTACATCGGGCGGTCGTTACTCGGCAGACTGGGATGGCGCCGGGACTGATGCATCGATGAGAAGCGGCGGCTCCGAATTCGACGAAGCTACGCCGTCAACAAGGGCGCCGAATGCCATCATGATCAGCAGCAGCTTGGCCATTGGCCGGATGCTGCGCTCACAAAGTGAAGAAAGATTTAGCGCTACTCGGCCGCGTCGAGAGTCGGAGCGGTCAGCGAGCCTTCGATCTCGGCTGCCTTTGCCTCGACCAGCTTCACGATATGCTCGATCATGTCGGCATCCTGCACATGATGGTCGGTCACGCCGGACAGATAGACCATATGCCTGCCTTGGCCGCCGCCAGTGATGCCGATGTCCGTCTCACGCGCTTCGCCGGGGCCGTTCACCACGCATCCAAGCACCGAAAGCGACATGGGCGTCCGGATATGCTGCAGCCTCTCCTCGAGAGCCTGGACGGTGCGGATGACGTCGAAGCCCTGGCGAGCGCAGCTGGGGCACGAGACGACGCGAACTCCGCGATTGCGGATGCCAAGCGCCTTGAGGATCTCATAGCCAACTCGAACTTCCTCTTCCGGCTCGGCCGAAAGCGACACGCGGATCGTGTCGCCAATCCCCGCCCAGAGCAGTGAGCCTATTCCGATAGAAGACTTGACGGTTCCACCGATCAGCCCGCCGGCCTCGGTGATCCCGAGGTGAAGTGGGCAGTCTACGGCGTCCGCAAGCATCTGATAGGCCGCAACGGCAAGAAAGACGTCGCTGGCTTTCACCGCCACCTTATATTCACGGAAGCCATGGTCCTCGAGGATACGGATATGGTCGAGAGCGCTCTCGACAAGCGCCTCCGGGCACGGCTCGCCATATTTCTCCAGGAGGTCCTTCTCGAGGCTTCCTGCATTCACGCCGATGCGGATCGCGCAGCCGTTCGCACGGGCCGCCGCGATGACTTCCCGGACCCGTTCTTCGGAGCCGATATTACCGGGGTTGATGCGCAGGCATGCGGCGCCTGCATCAGCCGCCTCGAGCGCACGTTTGTAGTGGAAATGGATGTCGGCGACGATCGGCACGTTGGAAGCGCGAACGATGTCCTTCAGGGCCGCAGTGGCTTCGGCCGTCGGGCAGGACACTCTGATGATGTCGACTCCGGCCTCTTCGCAGCGCCGGATCTGATCGATCGTCGCTGCGGCATTCTCGGTCGGAGAATTGGTCATGGTTTGCACGGTCACGGGCGCGTCTCCGCCGACGGGGACGGAGCCGACCATGATCTGTCGCGACTTGCGCCGCGCGATATCGCGCCAGGGGCGAATGGAAGACATCGCGCGGATATAGGCTGCCGAGCCGTTTCGGCCAAGCGAGCAGCCCAAACCGATTCGCCTTGATTAATCGAAGATGGTAAAGAGCTTAACGTTGATCGCGGGGGCTGCGATGACGTTTTTCGCTCGGCCGTCAGACTGGACCCGCGCGCCGAGGGAGGCCGCCGATGCGACGCCGTTTGCCGGTGGTTCGCAGCATTATTTCGCCTTCCTCAGCTACAGCCATCGTGACGAGGCAATTGCCCATTGGCTGCACGACGAGCTCGAGAAATTTCGCGTTCCCCGGCACCTGGTCGGACGGATCACCGAACATGGCGCTGTGCCTCGCAGGCTCACGCCCATCTTCCGCGATCTTCGAGAGCTGCCCGCTTCGGGCGACCTCGGTACCGAGATAAAGTCGGCGCTCGCCGTCAGCCAATTCCTGGTCGTCCTATGCTCTCCCGCCGCTGCGGAATCGCGTTGGACGAATGCTGAGATCGAAGCGTTCAAGCGCGCTCACCCCGAAAGGAGTGTATTTGCCGTCATCCTGTCGGGTGAGCCGTTCGCAAGCGAGATCGCAGGGCGCGAGAACGAAGAATGCCTGCCGCTTGCTCTGCGATTCAGATATGACCGGCGAGGTCGTCCCACCACCAAGCGCGCCGAGCCCTTGGCGGCCGATTTTCGAGGCACTGGAAACGCGCGGCGACTTGGTTTTCTCAAGCTCGTTGCCGGAATGCTCGGAATCGGGCTGGACGATCTCGTCCGCCGCGACACGGTCCGCCGACAACACCGGCTCGCGATCCTCGCCGCCGGCTCGCTTATCGGGATGCTGATCACGACTGGCTTGGCCATCAGCTCGATCCAGTCGCGGGACGAAGCCCGCGAACAGCGCCGTCAGGCCGAAGGACTCGTCGGCTTCATGCTGGGCGATCTTCGCGACAAGCTCGAGCCGATCGGCAAGCTCGACGCACTCGACGCCGTCGGCGGCAGGGCACTCGCTTACTATTCCAAACAAAACCTTGCCGAATTGTCCGACGAGGCGCTTGCCCAGCGCAGCCGCGCGCTCACCCTGATGGGCCAGATCGCCGACACGCGTGGCGACCTCGACGGCGCGCTTCGACGATATCGCGAGGCGATGAGCGGGACCGCGGAAATGGTCCGCCGCTCGCCGGATGACCCGCAGCGGCTGTTCGATCACGCGCAGAACGTCTTCTACTGGGGGGAGGTCTCCGAGCGGCGTGGACGACTGGACGTCGCCGAGACCGCCATGCGCGAATACAAGAGGCTCGCCGACAGAATGGTCGCGCTCGATCCTGAGAATCGAAAATGGCAGATGGAGGTTAAGTACGCCGACACGAACCTCGGCTTCATCCTCTACAAGCAACGGCGGTATGCGGAGGCGGCGCGGCAGTTCGGCAGCGCGTTGATCTTGGTGGAACGGCTCGCAGCCGCGGAACCCCGTAACGAAGACTACCAGAAGTCTCTTCCCGAGACTCTGGCCTGGCTTGCTGATGCACAGTTTGGGGAAGGTCGTCTCGAAGAGGCGATCGGCCAGCGAGAGCGCCAGGTTTCGCTTCTCGATGCCCTCATGCGAGCAAGCGATGATGTCGTTTTCCGCGATGGGTCGATTGCCGCCAACCGGGTTCTTGGACGGTGGCTCGTGTCCCGGGGATCCGTCGAATCCGGCCTCGCGCATGCGCGCCGTTCCGTGGAAATCGCCGAAGCACTCATGCCCAACGAGCCCGACAATATGACGTGGGTCGAATATGCGGCGGGGGCCAAGCTCGACCTCACCACGATCCTCTTGTCGATGGGACGCGTGGAGGAAGCTGCAGCTCAGACCCGGTCCGCCTGCGATCTTTCCACCCGCCTCCTTGCCCGCGATCGCAATGTCGTCCTCTGGCGCACGATCGCAATCGATTGTCTGACCGGCCGAACAGCAGTTGCGATGGCATCAAGATCATTTGCGGAGGCGCAGCAATTGGCGCAGCGCACCGTATCTGAAGCCCAGGCATTCCGCGGAAGCGACGATGTGGAAACGCGCTTCACTCGCGCGTCCGCCTACAAGCTGCTTGGCGACGTCTACGCCCGTGAAGGCAATCGGGCAGAAGCGCTGAAGGCCTGGACCGCGGCGCTGGCGACATGGCCGCGAAGCACGGAATCGCCGCGCCAGATGGCGATGAAAGCGGAGATATTGTCGTCTCTCGGTCGAACGGCCGACGCCGAGCCGCTGAAGAGGAAGCTCGCTGAAGTGGGATACCGGCGAATGATCTGAGTTAGGGGAGGAGTGTGATGGGCGACCATTGGATCCAGTTGAAGCCTGAAAAAAAAGACGACGGGGCCATCGAATGGACGATGAATTATCTTGGCGGGAATGGGAACTCGCCCTCGACCTATCCAGTCATCAAGCTCGCCCCAAAGGAGGGTCACAAGCTCACCTTCAAGATTGCAAATCCTGCCGGACTGTCGATCAACTTCGATCCGTCAATGGTGCCGGTCGGCACTGACAAGATCCACAATGCCTTCTGGATCCAGCAGAACACCAAACCTCCCAAGGCGGCACTCGACGGTCAGATCAAGTGGGTGAAGGTGAAACCGACCGAGATGATCGTCAAAGACGACAATTCGGGCAGCCCGATAGTGCTGATGTACCAGATCAACTTTGTCGACACGGATAACCCGACCGTCAAAGTCACCCCCCTTGATCCAGAGATCAGGAACGGTGGTGGCCACAATATCTTCCCGACCGCTGCAGCCATTGCACTAACGGTCACATTGGTCGTCATCGCGGCCTTGGGGCTGCGCCGCTTCGCCCGTGGCAGGCCAGGAAAGCCGCCCGTAATCAATGTTTCAGGCCAAGCCAGGAGAAGACGCATGAGCAAGAGTGTCAAGGTAGAGGCAAGGACCGACGGTGGCGGACCGATCGACTGGGAGATCGACGGCAAGAAGGCCAAGGAGTCGAAAATCGAGTTCGACAAGGGCGACGCGGACGTGACCGTCGAGTTCATGCTCCAGGACAAGACCAATCGGAAGCTTCGCTTCCATCCCGAATCCCCAATCTGGATACACGAGAACGAGGCCGGCCAATGCCCGCCAGCGGGTGCAAAGGATGCGCAGATTGAGGTGGTGGGCTGCGACGACAAGAAGCTCACGCTCGTCAACAAGAACGCGAAGGAATGCATTCTTCGCTATCAGCTGAACTTCGTCGACGACGCCAACAACGGCGAGGCATGCGATCCCGAATTCAGGAACGGCGGCAGCCATTAGCGCACCTGAGTTCGACGTGCTGAAAGGTGGCCGGAAACGACGGCGCGAGTGCCCGCCACTTGTCCCGTTCGTATTCGCCGTCGGCATAACAGGGCACCGACAAGAGAATCTCCCGGCAGAATCGATCGATGACCTGAGGGATCGCATCGCGGCGGTTCTGAACCAGTTACGCGCTGAGGCGAGCGCAGTGATGGCTGCGACGGCGGATTCCTTCGCTCCCGTTCCCCCGCGCTTCCTCTTCGTATCGCCGCTTGCCGATGGCGCCGACCAGATCGGCGCAGAGCTTGCCCTCGCGCTAGGGTTCGAGCTGCACGCGGTGCTTCCTTTTTCCCGCGAGCGCACACGCGCGGATATTCCCGACGAAGCGTCCCGCGCCAGGTTTGACGCCCTGCTGGGGCAAACAACCTGCCTTCTGGAGCTTCCGGGCAACGAGGCTCACGAGCTGGAGGCCTATGTTATGGCCGGCCGAGCCACCGTTGCGCATTGCGACGTTCTGATCGCCGTTTGGGACGGCCTTCCACCGCGCGGGCGAGGCGGTACAGGTGCGGTGGTCCGATATGCTTTCGACTGGGCAACGCCGGTGGTCCACATACCTGTCAATAAGAGCGGCGAGCCAGTGTTGCGGTGGAGCGCGTTCGAGCCGGCCGTCGTCAGCGGACACGGCGATCCGCAAACGATGAGGCAGCTTGACAGCGAGCAGCTTCACGCGACGCTGACCGGCCTGCTGGCCCCACCTCCGGACGCGCAGGAGCAAGGCTTTATCCGCCTGTTCCAGGGTGAATGCCGGCGGCGGTTGCGAGCGCGGATCGAATATCCGCTGTTGCTTGCCGCGACCGGTGTTTCGGGCCTTCGATCGCACCATTGGCGTCCCTCCGTGGCGAGCAGGCGAACGGAGGCGGAGTGGGAGGAGTTCAGCAATGCTTGCTCTCGCGCGGAGTGCGTCACAGCGCCGATAGCGACACTGCAACAATGGTACGAATGGGCCGACAGTCTCGCCAGCCATTACGCCCAGTCATACCGGAGCGGGCACGTGTTCAACTTCGTGCTGGCGGCCCTTGCAGTCCTCCTTGCACTGACGACCCTGGTCCTGCCGGATGCAAAGAAGTTCCTCGCCTTTGCCGAATTCGGTGCGATCCTGGCGATCCTTGCAAACACCTCGACGGGGACGCGACAGCAGTGGCACCGCCGGTGGCTGGATTACCGTCAGCTCGCCGAGAGGCTGCGGCCGATGCGGAGCCTTAAGATCATCGGCGTCGCTTCGCCTGACCCGCCCGGAACCAAGGCCAATCCGATCTCGCGGCGCTGGGTGGAATGGTACGCTGCCGCGGTATGGCGTGCCGTTGGCTGCCCGGCGGGACGCATTGAGCAAGCCAAGGTATCGCCGCTGGCCGCGACTATTTCGCTGCACGAGCTTCGTCCACAAGTGTCCTACCATCGATCGACCGCGCGCCAGGCTGAACGGTTGGACCGGAGACTGGAGGCGGTCGGTTACACACTTTTCATCGTCGCACTAATCGGCTGCGTCGTGTTGATTGCCGGCTTCTGGCTTCAACCCGAGTGGGTCAAGCACAACAGCAACTGGTTCACTATTTTGTCCGCCGGGCTTCCGGCCATTGGCACGGCCGTCTTCGGTATTCGCGTGCAGGGCGATTATGTGGGGAGTGCCGTTCGTTCCGAGCAAACCGCGCGGGTGCTCGAGCAGATTGCGGAACGCCTTGAAGAAGAGACGAATTTGTCGCGGGCTGCCGACCTTTCGGAACAGGCGGCGCGCGCGATGCTTGCAGACCTCGACGAATGGCGACTGCTGAATCAGCAGCACGACCTGTCCCTCGGCTAGCTCATTCTTTCTCGCCCCAGCGCCAGCGCCAACCGCCGCGCGTCGTTCGTGCCGCTATCAGACTGAACAACAGTACTGCCGGTATCAGGATGGCGAAGACCAGAATCGGACGGTTCACAAAAGCTAGGGCAGAGCCCAGTGCGACAATCAGAAACCCGATCGTCAGTGCCCAGCCCTGCCAGCTAATTGGCAAGCCAGCGCCATAGCCATAACGCTTCGGCGCAAACCAATCGGACACTTCACTTCTCCTTTTTCGGCCGTCCGCGTTTAACCGGCGCGGGCGCGTCCAGCTTCACGCCGCGGGCCTTCAGAGCTTCCCGCAATAGGCATTCGACCTGGGCATTGACGCTTCGAAGTTCGGCCGCAGCACAGCGTTCGACGGCGGACCAAAGGCCCGGATCCACCCGCAAGGGGTACGCCTTGCGCTCGCCGCCCACGATTCCGCCTAGGTGTAAAGCGTGCCGGTGTTGACGACGGGCTGCGTGTCACGCTCTCCGCAAAGCACGACCATCAGGTTCGAGACCATGGCGGCGCGGCGCTCGTCATCAAGATGGACGACATTCTTCTCCGACAAGGACGCGAGAGCCATTTCTACCATGCCCACGGCGCCGTCGACCAGAGTGCGGCGCGCCGCAACGACAGCTTGGGCCTGCTGCCGGCGAAGCATCGCTCCGGCGATCTCCGTCGCATAGGCAAGATGCGTAAAGCCGCACTCGTCGATCGTGATACCGGCGACTGCGAGCCGTGCGATCAGCTCCTTGCGAAGCTCCACGCCCACTTCGTCGTGATTGCCCCGGAGCGTGATCTCCTTGTGCTCGAAATCGTCATATGGGTAGCGCGAGCCGATGGTCCGGATAGCCGCTTCCACCTGTACGTTTACGAACGCCTTATAATCGTCGACGTCATACAGAGCCTGCGCGGTGTCGATCACCCGCCATACGATCTGGGCCGCCATCTCGATTGGATTGCCGCGCAGGTCGTTCACCTTGATCCGGTCGGAAATGAAGTTGACCGCGCGTACCGAGACCTTCTTGCGGATCATCCACGGCCAAACCCAGCGCAGGCCAGTCGAACGATCCGTGCCCCGATAGTCGCCGAACAAGGTGATCGACGCGGCCTGGTTCGGCTGCAGCATGAAGAAGCCGGGGACGATAAGCAGAAGCAGGAGCGGACCCAGGCCCACTGCCAGCACAGGTGCCCAGCCGGCGGCGTAATTGTTGAGATTGAAGGCTCCAAACGCGATCAGCAGAACATCCAGAAGAAACAGGAAAAGCATCAGATACCCGCTGAAGGTTGATGCCGCCCGCTCCCGACTCGATTTCAAGGCAATGACTTCATCAGCCACGAAAACCTCCCTGTTAAACTGATATCATAATAATATCCCAAGAACGGTCGGTCAATCGATTGGATTTGGACGGCGCGGAGGGGTAGGGAGCGCGGGATGACCATTCCCTGGAAGCTCGTAATCCATGGCGGTGCCGGCGCCATGCGTCCCGATCAAGGCGACGCCGACCACGAAGAGCGGGCCAGGCAGGGCCTGCGAGAGGCCCTCGACGCCGGTGCGACAATCCTCAGCGAAGGCGGAAGCTCAATCGACGCGGTCGAGGCAGCCGTACGCGTTCTCGAGGACGATCCTTGTTTCAACGCCGGCCGCGGAAGCACTCTCAACGCCGAAGGCTTGGTCGAGCTCGATGCCGCAATCATGGATGGCGGCAATCGTCGTGCTGGTGCAGTCGCAGGAGTGCGGACGACACGAGCCCCAATCAGCCTGGCACGTGTGCTGATGGAGCGCGGACCGCACGTGTTCCTGTCCTTTGAGGGCGCCGACCGAATTGCCCGCGAGGCCGGGCTGGAGCAGGTCGAGAACAGCTGGTTCGTTACAGGTGAGCGCAGGCGCCAGCTGGATGAGTTGCTGCCGAAGGGCGGCTTCGATTCCGACGTGAAGTACGGAACGGTAGGAGCGGTGGCCGTGGACTCATCCGGCCACGTCGCCGCAGCCACTTCGACGGGCGGCCTCACCGCGAAGCAATGGGGCCGGATCGGCGATTCGCCTTTGATCGGTGCCGGCACTTATGCCGATGATCGCGCCTGCGCGGTCTCTGCTACCGGCTCAGGCGAATATTTCATTCGAGCGGTCGCCGGACACCAAGTTGCTGAGCGGATCCGGCTTGCAAATGAAAGCCTCCAGTCCGCGCTCGAGGCCGTGCTTCAGGATATCGATGACCTCGGCGGCAGGGGCGGTCTCATCGCGGTGACTCCGAACGGCGAATGCGCCTGGGGTTTCACGACTCGGGCGATGTACCGCGGCGTTGCCGACGCACAGACGCGCAAGGTGGCGATCTACGCTGACGAGGAAGAACGGTAAGGAAGCGCCGTCCGAAGCCATTCGACTTCTTGCTGGATGGCCGCCCGCTCCTCGTCGAGGAACTTTTCGACCGCACTTCTGAAGCCGGGATTGACAATGAAATGCGCTGACCTGGTGATGATGGGCTCATAACCGCGCGAGAGCTTGTGCTCTCCTTGGGCGCCCGCCTGCACCGAGGTGAGGCTATGCGTGATCGCCCATTCCACGGCTTGGTAATAGCAAAGCTCGAAGTGCAGGAACTGCACCTCCTCGGTCGCTCCCCAGTATCGACCGTAAAGAGTGTCTGACCCAATGAGATTGAGCGCTCCGGCGATGGGCTGGCCGTCCCGCACAGCAAGGAAGAGCAGAAGCTTGTCTGCCAAGCTCTTGCCGATCAGGTCGAAAAAGCTGCGCGTCAGATAAGGCCGGCCCCATTTTCGGGAGCCGGTGTCTTGATAGAAGCGCCACATCCAGTCCCAATGGGCTGGCGCGATCTCCGGGCCGCGTAGAGTGACGAATTCCAGGCCTTCGCGAGCGGTCAAGCGCTCCTTGCGGATCGACTTGCGTTTACGGCTGCTAAGAGTGTCGAGGAAATCGTCGAAGTCGCGATAGCCGCGATTCCCCCAGTGATATTGCACACCGTAGCGAAAGAGCCATCCGCGCCTCTCGCACTCGGCGGCGCCTGCCTCGTCGATGAAAGTAATGTGGGCCGATGAGATCTCGTTCTGCATGACAACCGCCTCCGCCGCGGCAAGCAGATGCTGGGGCCTGTCGCCGAGCAGCCGCGGGCCCGGGACAGGCGTGAACGGCACAGCGACCTGCAATTTGGGATAATAGTTGCCGCCGGCCCGCTCGAACGCATCCGCCCAGGCATGATCGAAGACATATTCGCCCTGACTGTGTGCTTTCAGATAAGCAGGCGCCGCACCGATGAGACGGTCGGCGTCGTCCTCGATCAGAAGAGTTGCGGGCGTCCAGCCTGTGCCCTTTCCCACGCTGCCCGATCGTTCGAGCGCAGAGAGGAAGGCATGACCCACGAAGGGGTCGTCGCCGGCGAGACGATCCCATGCCGCAGCGTTCAGGCCGCTGACGCCTCCGGCGAGCTTCGCAACGACTTCAGTTTCGCGGTCTGCCATCGCCCTCCCAGATAAGGGCGTCGGCGTGAACCTCTGCTTTCGCGCGCTGCTCAGCCGTGGCGATAGTCCAGCTGTAGACGGGCATGCGCTCGCGAAGCCGGGTAACCCACGGCTTGGCAAGGGCCGTGCGCTCAACCGCGATGAAATCGGGATCGGCGAGCCAGAGCGCGAAGGTGCGTTTCATTGGCGGGAGACTGTCTCGAACGACCAAACCTCTTCGAACATGCGGCAGGTTCGTCTTGAGCAGACGGGGAATGCGCGGGTCGAAGCTCATCACGCCATAGGGGCCATTATAAGTGATGAGGCCGGAACGAAGGGCCGAGCTCCATCGCCATATATCATCGGCTATCTTCACCTCGATCAGGATTGGGACGCGACTATCAACAAGGTCCAGGAGGCTTTCGAGTGTCGGGATGGGTCCTTCCCCGAGACGCAGCCGGTTGATCTCTGCATGGGTCGATTTGCCGATCACCAGACGGCTGGAGCACATGCGCCATGCGTCGGCATCATGGAACACGACGACGCGATTGTCGGCGGTTAGCCTGACATCGCATTCGATTCCGGCACAGGCTTCAAGAGCCGCAGCGAAGGCAATCAGGCTGTTCTCGGGAAAGCCCGAGCCATAGTGCAGGCCTCGGTGAGCGAAGCCCTGCGGTCCTGGATCGAGCGGATCAGACCCTGACCGCGACGATCGCATCCACTTCAACCGCGACACCGAGCGGCAGTACGGCAACGCCGACCGCGCTGCGGGCATGGCGGCCGGCTTCCCCGAAGACTTCCTGCATCAGCTCGGAGGCGCCGTTTGCCACCTTCGGCTGGTCGGTGAACGACGGTGTGCTGTTCACGAAGACACCGAGCTTGACGATCTTCTCGACTCGATCGAGCGATCCAAGCGCCGCCTTCATCTGAGCAAGCAGCATGATGCCGCAGCGACGCGCAGCCGCCGTCCCGCGATCGAGCGTCATGTCCTCGCCGAGGCGGCCCAGGATCAAGTTGCCATCCTCGCCAAAGCTGATCTGCCCTGAGATGTGCAGCAGGCCGCCCTGCTCGACCGCGGGAACATAGGAGGCGACGGGCGCGGCGGGCTTTGGAAGGGTGATGCCAAGTTCGGCAAGGCGCTGATCGATGCTCATGGGCTTGGCTCAACACCCGCCAGGGCGGCGGGTCAACCCTCGCGCTCGATCGAGAAGCCGGCCCAGCTCTGTGTCACTGGCATCAGCTCGATCGAATTGATGTTGAGATGCGGAGGCAGGTTCGCCAGCCACCAGAAGAGGTCGGCATGATCTTCCGGCGTCATGGGGTTCATCCCCGAATAAAGCTTGTCCGACGCTTCCTGATCGCCGCCCGTCCGGACGAGCGTGAACTCCGTTTCCGCCATGCCCGGCTCGACCGAGGTGACTCGAACGCCGGTGCCGGCAAGGTCGCAGCGGAGATCGAGCGAGAATTGGCGGACGAAAGCCTTTGTGCCCGCGTAAACTGCGCCGCCCTTGTAAGGATAGTTCGCTGCGACGGACGAAAGGTTGATGATCTGCCCCCGCCTTTCGACGAGCTTCGGCAGCAAGGCCCGAGTGAGCGCTACGAGGCCCGTGACATTGGTCTCGATCACCTGATCGATCCGGTCCCAGTCCGTGTCGGCTAGCGGAGTCGTGGGCGGAGCGAGCCCCGCATTGTTGAGCAGTAGATCGATGTCGCCCCAAGGCGGAGAGAGCCGGGCAAGGCTCTCGACTCCCTCCCTGTCCTGCATGTCCACTTCTAGGGGAAGGAAGGCGTCGCCAATCTCCTCGGACAGTTCGCGCAGCCGCTCGGCGCGCCGACCCGTGCCGATCACCTGCCAGCCGCCTTGTGCAAAACGCCGTGCGGTTGCTCGCCCAAACCCCGCCGTCGCGCCCGTGATGAGGATGGTCTTGGTCATGGCTTCTCCGAAAGTCGGTCGAGGATCCAGTCGGTTGCGCTCGGCCAATCGTCGATACGCGCATGGGCATGCTCGGACGCCGGGACGGCGGGCGCAACGCGCGGCTCGGCGATCATGTGCAACCGCCACACCTCAGGGGCGTGCTTCGCGACCGAAGCATGGTGCATCGGGAGGTCATCGACGAAAACAGCCGACGACCGGCGCTTGGCGAGTTTCTTCACAGGTCCCCCCTTACCGCCGCTGTTGCAGATGACGTCATGACGAATGCCGTGACTGGCCAATTGGTCGACGCGCCACGGATGCGCCTCGCTGCCAAGGTTGGTGAGGATCACGATATCGGCGGCTTCGCCGATCCGGCCAAGCGCCTCTACCGCCCCGGGCACCAGGGTCTGGCGATGCATCTCACTGCGGAAGAAGGCGTCGAGGAGGATCCATGCCTGGTCGAGCGCCAGGGCCTCACCGGTTTGGAGATTCGTCAGCGCCTCGGAGAAGCGGCCAGTCTCGAAGGCGAAACGCACCTGATGCTCAGCCTCCAGCCACTCGGCGAAGTGGCTGACCATGTGCAGCAGCACTTCATCGCAGTCGGTGATCAGGAGCGGGCGCTTCATTGTTCGAGCTCCTCGCGCGCAGCGACGAGGTCCAGGGGCGCAACGCCGATCGCTTCCGCCACATCGATCAGATCGGGCTCATGCGCTTCCAGGAAACGAATGAGAGCGGCCAGCAAAACCGGTTCCCCCGCACGTCGACGCAGTTCGTCTGTGTCGATACCGGACAGGTCGAGGAACCGCCGCGCCCGCCGTTCGTCGGTAAGCGTGGTGGCCAGGGCGGACAGCGCCAGCGCTTCGGCGTCATTTGTCGAGCGTGGGCGCATGGCCTAAGTCTTTATGGATTGAAGTGCGAGGGTGGGTTTCTTGGCCAAGATTTTGATTGTCGAGGACAACGCTCTCAACATCAAGCTGTTCTGCGACCTGCTTGCTGCACACGGCCACGAGCCTCAAGCCGTGACCGACAGCCGGCAGGCACTCGATGCCGCACGCGAGTTCATCCCGGATCTGGTGATCACCGATATCCAGCTTCCGCATGTCAGCGGCCTGGAGCTTATCCGGCTTATCCGCGCGGACGACCAGCTCAAGAGCGTTCCGATCATGGCGGTGACGGCTTATGCGTCCCTTGGCGACGAAGAGCGAATCCGTGGCGCAGGCGCAGAATCCTATGTCACCAAACCGATCTCGGTGGCGCGATTCGTACAGGAAGTGGATTCGCTTCTGGCGAGGAAACAGCCGGCCGACGCGGACGCCTGAGTTTGAAGGCGCTGGCCGTCACGGAGTAAATCCGTGACGTCGATCGACACACCTTTGGCGGTCGTCGGCCGGGCATTTGCACTCTCTTCGCGCTACTTGACGATTGCTCCGCAATCCTCTCGCTGCGCCAGGGTGCTCAGCCTTACTTGATCTTGGCTTCCTTGAACTCGACGTGCTTGCGCGCGACCGGGTCATACTTGCGGAAGGTCATCTTCTCGGTCTGGTTCCGAGGATTCTTCTTGGTCACATAGAAGAAGCCCGTGTCGGCCGTGCTGACGAGCTTGATCTTTACGGTTGTCGGCTTGGCCATCGTGCCTGTCCTGATTCTCTGAAAACGAAGAGAGCGGCTCGTAAGCCGGCCGCTCGATCGCGGGCGGAAATGGCCGGATGCCGGAAATTTGTCAAGGTGACAGGCTTTTGCCGTCCCACCGTAACAGCTCCTTAACCCTGTTCGGCGAATCTGCATTCAATGGCAACTTCGCTCGATCATGCCCGCAAACAGCTCGGTGACCGCATCGCCGATTTGAACAGGCGCGCTCCGCGACTGTCGCCGCTGGATATGCATGCGCAAATGGACGCCATCCGGGAGCTTGCCGCGCTAAACGGCTTTGCAGCACTCGAAAGTCTGGCGCATCGCTCCGCACAGCTGGCTCTTCTGCCTGGCCATCGCGTCGCACTCGGCTGCTGCATGGAACATATGACCGAGGCGCTCGAGAGCGACCGGAGCACCGACACGACGGCGATCCTTGCTGCTCTCGCCATTCGTCTTCACTGACAGCTGACGAAACCGGGACCGGCGGCCTATCGTTACGGTCGCTATGCGCGCCTTCTCGCAGCTGCTCGACGACCTCGTCTACACGCGCTCGCGCAACACCAAGCTCAAGCTGATCGGCGACTACTTAAAGGCTACGCCTGACCCGGACAGGGGCATCGCTCTCGCGGCGCTCACGGGGTCTCTGGATATCCCACATGTAAAGCCCGCGGCCATCCGCGCGCTCGTGGAGGAGAGGATCGACCCCGTCCTCTTCCGGATGAGCCGCGATTATGTCGGCGATTCGGCGGAGACGATATCCCTGCTCTGGCCGACGTCGGCCGACGGGGAGCCAGAACTGGACGACGCGACGATCACCATTTCAAATGCCGTCGAGACCCTCGCGAGCGCGGGCAAGCTTAACGCAACGAAGGTGCTCGCAGATATGCTCGATCACCTCGACGCGCCGGGGCGATTCGCGCTTCTGAAGCTCGCAACCGGGGCACTTCGCATCGGAATTTCCGCACGTCTCGCAAAACAGGCGCTGGCGGATGCTTTCGGAATCGACGTCGAGGCCGTCGAGGAAGTCTGGCACGGGCTCGGACCGCCGTATCGCGAGCTTTTCGATTGGGCAGAGGGGCGAGCGCCGCAGCCGACTGCAGCGGACGTGCCCGTGTTCCGGCCCTTCATGCTCGCCCACCCTTTGGAAGATACGAAACTGTCGCTCGACGACTATTCCGCTGAGTGGAAGTGGGACGGGATCCGAGTGCAGCTGGTTCGGACCGGCGGTCAGACTCGTCTCTACAGCCGCACGGGCGACGATATCAGCGGCAGCTTCCCGGAGATTGCAGAAGCGTTCGATGCGCCGAGCGTCCTCGATGGCGAGCTTCTCGTGCGCGGATCGGACCAAGGGACGGCCGACCTCCACGGCGGGGCTGCCGCCAGCTTCAACGCGCTTCAACAAAGGCTGGGCCGCAAGAACGTCAGCCAGAAGATGCTGGGCTCCTACCCGGCGTTCGTGCGGCTTTACGACATCCTCTTCGACGGGCCCGAGGATCTGCGTGAGCTCGGTTGGTCGGAGCGGCGACAGCGGCTCGAAGCGTTCGTCCCGCGCCTCGATCCCGAGCGCTTCGACCTGTCGCAGCTCATTGAGGCCAACAGCTTCGACGAGTTGGAGGAGCTTCGCGGCCAGTCGCGGGATACGTCCATCGAAGGAATGATGCTCAAGCGTCGCGACAGCCCCTATGTTGCGGGCCGCCGCGCCGGACTCTGGTACAAGTGGAAGCGGGACCCGCTCACCGCCGACTGCGTGCTGATGTACGCGCAGCGCGGCTCGGGAAAGCGGTCATCCTATTACAGCGACTACACCTTCGGCTGCTGGACCGAGACGAATGAGCTGCTTCCGGTCGGAAAGGCCTATTTCGGATTCACCGACGAAGAACTGCGCTGGATCGACCGCTGGGTGCGCAACCACACCGTGCACAGGTTCGGACCCGTGCGCGAGGTCGAGAAGAGTCTCGTGCTCGAAGTCGCCTTCGACTCCATCCACAAGAGCACCCGGCACAAGTCGGGCCTAGCCATGCGCTTTCCGCGCATCAGCCGCATCCGCACCGATAAGCCCGCGAACGAGGCGGACCGGCTTACGACCTTGCTTTCCATGGTGACTTGAAGCCGCCGCGCCTCCCGTTACGGTCACGTGCCGAGGGGGAGAGTTGGATGCTGAAACTGTTGACCGCCGTCACGGCACTCGTTGCCACGTCCACCGCAAATGCCGAGAGCTTTGCAATCCAGGCGGGGCACTTGATCGTCGATGCGGCGCAGCCCGCACGAGGCGCTTCGACGGTCGTCGTCGAGAACGGACGGATCGCGCGGATCGAGAACGGCTTCACGACGCCAGCCGGAGCGACCGTCGTGGACGAGCGTAGCCGGACGGTCATGCCGGGCCTGATCGACGTCCACGTGCACCTGACCCACACAAGCGGTCAGCCCTGGTACACCAGCTTCACCCAAAAACAGTCTGTCCCGTACAAGACAATTGTCGGTCTCACCCATGCACTGGAGATGGCGCGCGGCGGCTTCACGACTGTCCGTGACCTGGGCGGCGATACGAGCTCCGTCATCGCGGTACGCGATGCCGTGTCGGAGGGCCGGTTTCCGGGCCCACGCATCAAGGTATCGGGCGATCCGCTTTCGATCATCGGCGGCCATGCCGATCCGGCGACAGCGCTGCCGCCGGAGCTCGCGGCAGCCGTCAACGATGCACATCTCACCTCGGGCGTTTGCACCGGTGCTCAGCAGTGCCAAGAGGTCGTACGGAAGCTCGCTGCTGCGGGCGTCGACGTAATCAAGATCATGGCAACCGGAGGCGTGCTCGACCCCGGGGCAATGGGGCTCGAACAGCACTTCACGGACGAGGAGATGAAGGCGATCTGCGACATGGCGCACTCGCTCCATCTCAAGGTCGCCGCGCATGCACATGGAGCCCGCGGCATTGAGGCGGCAACCCGCGCCGGCGTCGATTCGATCGAGCACGGCACCTTCCTTGATGAGGCGGGTGCGAAGGCGATGAAAACCCGCGGAACTTATTATTCTGCGACCCTGATGGCGTTCAGCGGCGTGCAGTCCATCATGGGTAGCGGCAAGCTTACACCGGAGATGGAAGCAAAGGCGCAGCAAACATTCGATGTCTGGGGCAAGGGATTGAACCTCGCCTACCGTACAGGAGTGAAGATCGCGCTCGGCACCGACTCCGCGGTTGCGCCGCACGACCAGGCGAGCAAGGAACTTGCGCTGATGGTCACGAAGGGAGGCATGTCGCCACGCGACGCTCTCATCTCCGCCACGAAAGGCGGAGCGGACCTGCTTGGTATTTCAAACGAGACCGGCACGCTTGACCCAGGCAGGTCGGCCGATCTCATCGCCGTGGACGGCGATCCGCTCTCCGATCCAACCGCCGTACAGCGCGTGACCTACGTCATGGTCAGGGGCAAGCCGATCCGGCTGACCGACTGATTACTGCACGTGGCCGGCCTTCTCACGCGCATCGAGACGGGCGCCAATCTTCTGCATGACCTCGCCACGTTCTTTCATGAACGCGCCGCACTGCTCCAGCAACGGTCCAAGCGGACGTCCTTCAATTGCCTTGGCAACGGAGGCAAGGCGTTCTTCCAGAACCGCATCGGGAAAGGCGCCGTCGACACGACCGAAATAGTACATCGCTGCCATTTGGGTGGCCATGGCCGTCGTTCCCTCGAGTTGCTCGGTGGCAAGCTGAGTCGCGACCATGCACTGCATGTCGAATTCGGATTGGTCTGAGGCCGGTGCAGCAACCATTGCGGCCATCATGAGAAAAGCCGTCGCGATCATTCTTAACCCCTCTAAGGAAAAGGCCGGCGGGACGTGAATCCCACCGGCCTCTCTCGCCCCCTGAAGCGCTACGTCAGCCGCTGATCGGTGCCAGGTTCACCGCAGCATATTTGCCGCGACGGTCGACCTCGATCTCGAACTCCAGCTTGTCGCCCTCGTTCAGCGTCGGCATGCCTGCACGCTCGACGGCCGAGATGTGGACAAACGCGTCCGGCTGTCCGTCATCGCGCTGGATGAAGCCGAAGCCCTTCATGGCATTGAAGAATTTGACGACACCCGTAGCCTTCTCGCCCGTCAGCTTACGCTCCGGAGCGCGCTCGGCCCGCTCAACCGCCATCGGCTCACCGTCGATTCGCAAATTGGTCGCAGAGATGCGGCCACCACGATCGACGAGCGTGAACTCGAGCGGCTGGCCGTCGGCCAGATCGGTGAGACCGGCCTGCTCGACTGCCGAAATGTGCACGAAGACGTCCTCGCCTCCATCGTCACGGACGATGAAGCCGAAGCCCTTCTGCGGATTGAAAAACTTTACGATGCCCTTGCCTTCGCCGACGACCTGGGGAGGCATTCCACCCCCACCGCCGCCGCCACCGCCGCGGAAGCCGCCGCCACCGCCGCCACGGAAGCCACCACC
>Ga0207659_10000879_pt1 | contig 17854 bp, 17 predicted proteins | sample KBSM43metaG_FD_184330 | JGI IMG/M metagenome (GOLD analysis project Ga0207659, IMG submission 184330) | Miscanthus rhizosphere microbial communities from Kellogg Biological Station, Michigan, USA - KBS M4-3 metaG (SPAdes) (version 2) | ecosystem: Host-associated > Plants > Roots > Rhizosphere >...
GCTCCGCGATCTGAGCGGTGACGGACGTTCTCGTGCGCAGCGACGTACCGAGATCGCCACGAATCAGACCGCCGAGAAAATCGGCGTACTGCTCGAGCAACGGGCGATCGAGGCCAAGCTGCGAACGCAGCGCGGCGACATCGGCCTGAGGCGCGGCCTCGCCCAGCATGGCCTGGGCAGGATCGCCGGGGATCAGGTGAATCAGCGAAAACACGAGCGTGGCAACGCCGAGCAATACTGGAATCGTCAACACCACGCGGCGAGCCACGAACCGCAGCACGGCGTCATTCTTTGCTGACCTTCCCGCTATTGCAAGGACAGCGCGGTACAATCGCCGGCATGCAGACGTGCCACGCGTGCGGTCAGCACCTCGCCGACGGTGCGACGCAGTGCCACGGGTGTCTGGTCGCCGTTCCCGAAGACCAGGTCTACGACCTCTCGTCCGAGGAGGCCATGGCGATCCCGCCGGAATGGGACGGCGGCGCTGTCTACACGCTCGAGCGCGCCGCGCGATGCCCGCACTGCAAGGAACTCATACGCAGTCTTCGGGTGATGAGGCTGAAGCGTACGCAGGTCAGCTTCACGTCACCCCTGCCACGCGCCGGACGCGTCATCGTCTGCCCGGGTTGTCTCGCCATTCTGTCGGCTGACGTGTCGACCTTCTAATGGACGTCCACATCTGGTCCGATGTCGTCTGCCCGTGGTGCTATCTGGGCAAGCGCCGATTCGAACATGCGCTCGCGCTCTTCGATCACCGGGATGAGATTCGAGTGACGCATCGCTCGTTTCAACTCGATCCCTCGCGCCCGCGCCATCACACGATGAGCCGTCGTGAGATGCTCAAGTCCAAGTACCAACTCTCTGAGCAGCAGGTGCGGGACATGGATACCCGCATGGAGCATCTGGCCGACCTCGAAGGCCTCGATTACCACCTGACCGATGCTGGACTGACCGGCAACACGCTCGATGCCCATCAGCTCTTGCAGTTGGGGAAGGCGCGCGGAATTCAGGACGCGGTGATCGAGCGGCTGTATCGCGCGTACTTCACGGAGCAGCGCTCGGTGTTCGATCGCGACTCACTCGTCACGCTGGCTGGCGACGCAGGCCTCGATGAGTCCGAGGCCCGCGATGTGCTCGAGCGCGATGCGTACGTCGATGCCGTCAACGCCGACGTACTCGAGGCACGCGCGCTGGGAGTCAGCGGCGTGCCCTTCTTCGTGCTGGGTGGTCGTTATGGCGTGTCCGGTGCCCAGGCCACCGAGGTCTTCACCGAGGCGCTGACCAAGGCCTGGGACGAAGACCGCGCTACAACGTCTTCAGTCGAACGTTCTTGAACTTCACCGTGCCGGCGCCGTACTGCAGGGCGATCGGTCCGCGCGCATGCTTGTTGTCCTGCACGTCCACCATCTTCTGACCGTTGATCAACACGGTCATCCGCGGACCCCGCGCGGTGATGTCGATGGTGTTCCACTTGCCGCCGGTGTTGACGATGCTCGCCGGCTTGGCGACGTCCACGATTGCACCGGTCCGGTAGGCCTGATCCGGACGTTTGTCGAAGATGTTCACCTCGTAGGCGTTCATCGCGTTGATGGTCTTCGGATCCGAGCAGCGGATGAACACGCCACTGTTCGCATCGTCGGTGACCCAGAAGTCCGCTGTGATCTGGAAGTCGGTGTAGGACTGCGGCGTCACCAGGAAGCCCGTGCCCATCGACGCCTGCACTGCGCCGTCAGCGACCGACCAGTTGGCGTTGCCAACGACATCCCAGCCTTTGAGCGAGGTGCCGTCGAGGATCGTCTTGAAGTCCGACTGCCCCAGGGTGACGTACGAGGACTGAAACCCGGCGAACCCGAGAAGAACCAGCATGACCGTGAGCGCAAGCGTGCGTGTCATATGTCGCCTTTCCTTCGAATCTGGCCGGGCGGATTATAGTCGGCCGGACGGATTGACGACACGATTGAGTTCGCGCCTGATGTGAGGAGAGCTCGCTGCGTGGGGCGTGTCGCCTAATCCAGGCGCCAGCCCGTAGACCAGTTCTGTGCCCGCAACTGGTCGCTCCAGCGCAGTGCGCTGGTCCAGTCGCCGAAATCCTTGAAACCGACTGCCCGTCCGTTGACATACCAGACGACGATCGCTCCGTCAGAACGTGGACTGATGACGCTGTGAGAGCGCATGCCTGGGCGCTGCATTCTCCACAACACCACCGGCTCCTGCTGCTGCTTCGATCGATTGGTACTCTCGGGCACGCTCTCGCCGGAAGGCAAGTGTGATACCAGCAGCGGCGCGCTTATTTCCCCTTCACACTGCAGGTCGCCTCACGAAAAGGTCCCGCGCCGGAAGACAAAGGGCCAACCGTTGCGGTACCACACCAGCAAAGGTCATGGTCGGTCTGACACGCCGAGCCGCGCCATGATTTTGAGGAGCCCCTGGCGCGACAGGCCCAATTCGCGGGCAGCTCTCGCCCGCTTCCCCGCCGCGCGGGCCAGGGCCATCTCGATGAATCGCCGCTCGAACTGCGCACGCGCGCCTGCCAGTGTCACGACGCCGGTTGCCGCCGCCCCGGATATGACGTGCGGCAGCAGTGACGGCCGAACCTGACCCTGGGCGGGTGCCGCGACGGCCAGAGCCGACATGACGTTCTGCAGCTCGCGCACATTACCCGGCCATGAGTACCGCGATAACGCGGTGATCGTCCCGTGTGCCAGCGATGCCCGCGTGCTGACGCGAGCCGCGACGTTGTTCCAGAAGTGATGCGCCAGCGCAGGAATGTCCTCGGGCCGCTCACGGAGTGGCGGCACGCGAATACGGATGACGTCCAGGCGATACAGCAAGTCGTGGCGAAACCGCCCGGCCTCGGCTTCGGCGCGCATGTCGCGATTGACGGCGCTGACGATCCGCACGTCCACTTTCCTGCTGAACGACTCCCCGACTCGACGCACCTCCTGTTGCTGCAGCATGCGCAGGAGCTTGGCTTGCGCACGTGGTGAGAGGTCGGCGACTTCATCGAGGAACAGCGTGCCGCCGTCGGCGTCCTCGACGAGGCCAGCCCGTTCGGTGATCGCGCCGGTGAACGCGCCTCGCGCGTGACCAAAGAGCTCGGATTCAAGGAGCTCGTCGGGGAGCGCCGCGCAATTGAGATCGCAGAAGCGCCGCTCGCGCCGCGCGCTGAGGCAATGAATCGCGCGCGCGACGAGCTCCTTTCCGACTCCGCTCTCGCCTTCAATCAGCACGGCGAACGGCGCCGCCGCGGCGCGCGTCACCGCCCGGCGCACCTCGGTGATCGCCTGACTCGAGCCGACGAGCTCGGGAATCGACGTCGAAGCGGCCGCGGTCTCGCGGGCAACGGACTGCATGCCCTCGACCCGCGGCGCCAGAATCGCCGCCGCGAGATCGAGGATGTCGCCAGCATCCACAGGCGGCGTCCTGTCGACCGGCCATCGTGCACATAACGCCCCGAGCAGACGCGGTCCGAACCGAACGGGTACGCCCTGTTCACGGCCGGCGCTGCCGGCTTCCGGCCCAATGGCAATGCCTGCGCGCAGTACCCGCGGGCCCAGTCCTGTCGCCAGGCCCGAACCCGCGCTCATCAGCGCGGTCGCGGGTCCGGCATCGGCTGAACACAGCTCGATGCGGCTGCTTTGAAGAGCCTCGGCAACGCACGACAGCGTCTTTGCGATGGCTGTGCGATCGTCCTCCAGGTCCTGAACGATCGTGACCAGCGTCGTCGGCAGGTTCCGGCCGGCGCCTCGCGGGCGTACCGTGACTGCCGTGTGCTCGACGTGCTTCGTCCGTCGCGCAATGGCCTCACGCAGCAACGGCGGGACCGCAGTTTCCACTCGCCGAAGATACGCACGCTCGCGTTCGGCCGCCGTTGATTTACCGGCGCGGTGATAGACGTCGCAGAGCAGCAGCCGCATACGCACAAATCGCAGCGGCGTACGCGCGAGCTGTGTCGCGCGGTGCAACTGCCGCATTCGCTCCTCGATTGCGGCGAGATCACCGGTCGCCATCAGCACGCGCGCGTGCGCAGAGAGAGCGATGACGCGGGCCAGACCGCGATCCTGAATTGGCGAGCCACCCGCATGTGGCCCACTCTCAGAGCCAACCGCATCGAGCAGCTCGCGTGCGCGCTGTCCCGCCGCGAATACGTCGCCGCTTGCCAGCGCTACACGCACGGCGATCGACGCGACATAGGCAAGGGTCTCGCGATCGGCGTCAGGGCAGGCCAAATCACGCTGCGCCGCGTCGTCAATCCTGCCCTGCCACAGAAGGATTCTCGTGAGCGTCGCTTCGGCCCGCGCGCGTTCGACATCGCCCAGCACACCGGCCAACAGCGCCGCGCGACACACCGATTCGGCGGCCGTCAGGTGACCGGCATCGGTTCGCGCCGCCGCCTGCCACACCCGCGCACTCAGGGAGAGCGCCTCATCCTTGACTTCATGCGCATGGGCCGCAGCGTCACCGAATGCCTGATCGGCATCGACTGCCCGCCCGCGCTCCAAGAGGAGACGACCGAGTGAAACCAGCGCTTGTGCCGCCGGCGCGAGCGCCTGGCGTCGTACGAGCGCGGCGGCAACATCCCGCAACAGCCGTTCCGCCGCTGCATGCCGCCCGCTGCTCACGAACTCTGTCGCGCGCGAACCGCGCGTGACATGCCTCAGCACATCATCGGGAAGCGTCGCAGCAAGTGGCGCCCTGATCGCTCCATACACGGCACGCGCTTCGCGGACGATCTCTCCACGACCGGTCACGCGTGCCCGCGGCGACGCAAACGAGAGCAGGACATGTGGGCGAGGCCAACGCGCGGCAGCATCCACCAACGCCGCACGCCCGAGGGCAATCGACGCGACGGGCTGCACGATCAACAACAACGTCCGCTGCACCAAGTCCGTGTCGAGCATGTCGCGAAGCCGCAGATAGATGTCCGCGGCAATCGGCACGTACCCGCGCGCACGCGCAGCCGCAGCCACTTGTCGAGTCAGCACGGGCGACCGCGGTCCGTTCGCGTTGTCAGCCACCACCCAGCGCGGCTCACCCTCGCGACCGTGATCGAGCACCTCGACGAGCCACGCGGGTGCGGGCGGTTCGGCGTCATCGGCGGCGATCGCGTCCACGCGCACGCGCTCGCCAGTGGTCAGGTCCCACGCATGCGAGGACGCATACGCCCAATAGCGGTCATGCAGCAGTCGGCTCATGCCGTGTCCAAATGCAACCGGGACGACGGGAGCGATCTCTCAAGGAATCGCGACAAAGCACTGGCGAGATGCGCAGTTTCTTCCGATCGCACCGAGGTGGAAGTCAGCGCTTTCTAGAACGTCTCACGAGAGCGGCCCTGCCCCGCCGAAGCGCCGGACGCGAGCCGGGGCGCGAAGGCGGAGCCTGCCACGCCGAAGCGCCGGACGCGAGCCGGGGCGCGAAGGCGGGTCGTATAGAATGACCAAAGAATGCTCCGATTTCTGACTGCTGGCGAGTCGCATGGCCAGGCACTGGTCGTCACCGTTGACGGGATGCCCGCCGGCCTCCAGCTCGATATCGACGCGCTCAATCTCCAGCTTCGCCGTCGCCAGGGCGGCTACGGGCGCGGCCGCCGCATGCAGATCGAAAGCGACCGCGCCGAGGTGCTTTCGGGCGTGCGCCACGGCGTCACCACCGGTGCGCCGATCGCGCTGCTGATCCGCAATCGCGACTGGGTGAACTGGCAGCAGACGATGTACGTCGAGGCCGAGAAGCCGGAAGGCGCGACCGGAGCTGAGAACCGGCCCGACGTGACGCGTCCGCGGCCGGGCCACGCCGACCTCGCCGGAGCGATCAAGTACGGTCACTCCGACATCCGCGATGTGCTCGAGCGCGCCAGTGCACGCGAAACAGCCGCCCGAGTGGCAGCAGGATCGCTGGCTCGACAGCTGCTCGGCCGCTTCGGCGTTCGAATCGCGAGCCACGTCTCCGCCATCGGCGGCGTGGCCTTGCCGGGTAATCGCCACGTCACCTTCGACGAAGCGATGGCGCTGCCAGACGATCCCTTGCGCTGCGCCGATGCACAACTGCAGCAACAGATGATTACGGCAATCGATGCCGCGAAAGAAGCTGGCGACACTCTCGGCGGCGCATTCGAGGTGATCGCCACCGGCGTCCCGCCCGGGCTCGGCTCCTACGTGCAGTGGGACCGCAAGCTGGATGGCCGACTCGCACAGGCGATGATGTGCATTCACGCCATCAAAGCCGTGGGGATCGGCATCGGCCCGGAGGTCGCGTTCCGCCCAGGCTCACGGGTCCACGACGAGATTCTGCCGCCGTCGCATGACGCCGATCTTCCGGTCCGGCCCTCAAACAATGCCGGCGGCCTCGAGGGCGGCGTGACAAATGGTCAGGACCTCCGCGTCAGCGGGTTCATGAAGCCCATCGCCACGCTGATGAAGCCGCTGCGATCGGTAGACCTGAACACCCTGCAGGACGCACCTGCGGCGATCGAGCGCAGCGACGTCTGCGCTGTCCCTGCGGCAGCCGTCGTCGGCGAAGCGATGGTCTCATTCGTGCTCGCGGACGCGTTTCTGGAAAAATTCGGCGGCGACTCGATCGACGAGATCGAACGCCATCGCGCCGCAACGGCGGAGGACGTGGCGCGCCGCTTCACGGCACGCGCGCAGCCCACGGAAATCCGCTGACTCTTCATCGCCCGATGCTGCGTCCTATCGTCCGCCACGGGGCGACGGTGCTGCACCGTCCTGCCGAACCGGTTGCCGACATTACTCCGGAGATCGAGGCCCTCGTCGACGACATGATCCAAACCATGTACGCCGCGCCCGGAATCGGTCTCGCGGCGCCGCAGGTCGGCGTCGGTAAGCGCGTCTTCGTCTGCGACGTGTCGGTCGGCCGCAACCCCTCCGACCTGCTCGTGTTCATCAACCCCGAGTTCATCGAGCGCGACGGCATGCAGCTCGAAGAAGAAGGCTGTCTGAGCGTGCCCGGCTTCAATGCGACCGTCGCGCGTCCGTCCCGCGCCATCGTCAAGGGCCTCAATCGTCACGGCGAGTCGCAGACGGTCGAAGGCACAGGGCTGCTCGCCCGCTGCTTCCAGCACGAAATGGATCATCTCGACGGCACACTATTCGTCGATCGTCTGCGCGGCCTGCAGAAGGATCTGATCGTCAGGAAGATCAAGAAGCTCGCCAAAGCCGGCAAGTGGTAACGCCGTGCGGATCGTGTTCTTCGGCACTCCCGACTTCGCGGTTCCATCGCTCGAAGGCTTAATCGCGGAACACACGGTCGTCGGAGTGGTGACACAGCCCGATCGTCCGCGCGGCCGTGGTCAACGCGTGACGGACTCGCCGGTGAAAGCTGTGGCGCGCGCACACGATCTGCCCGTTCTCCAGCCGACTCGACTGCGCGATCCTGACACCATCGCCGCACTCTCGGACTTGTCACCCGACCTTGGAGTGGTCGCCGCGTACGGAAAGCTCATTCCCGGAGAGATGTTGCAGCTACCCCAGCACGGCATGATAAACGTGCACGCGTCGCTGTTGCCGAAGTACCGCGGCGCGGCTCCCGTGCATCGTGCGGTCATCAACGGCGACGAGGAGACCGGCGTCACCATCATGCGGATGGTCGTCGCGCTCGATGCCGGGGCGATGCTGATGAAGGTGACGCGACCGATTGGCATCGACGAGACCAGCGATGTCGTCGAGCGCGATCTCGCTCGACTTGGAGTGGCACCGCTCCTGAGCGTCATCACACAAATCGCCGAGGGCACCGTTCGTGAGGAACCTCAGGACGATTCGCAATCCACCTATGCGGCGCGGCTGACCAAAGAGGAAGGACTAATCGACTGGTCGCTCCCCGCAGCGGCCATTCACAATCGCGTGCGAGGACTGTATTCGTGGCCGCACGCATATACGCACATCAACGGATCGCGCGTCATCGTGCTGAAGAGCCGCGTGGGGTCAGACCCCGGGTCAGACCCGGGGACAGAGCAGGGCACAGTGGTCGGAATCTCGAGCGACGGCATGGTGGTGGCCGCGGGACAGGGCACGAGGCTTAAGCTGTTGGAACTACGGCCCGAAGGTCGTCGCGCTATGACCGTCCGCGATTTCCTGGCCGGTCACCCGACACCAATCGGCACCCGTTTGGGGTCTGACCCGGGGTCAGACCCCGGGTCAGACCCCAAATGACCGCGCCGGCACGAAGGGCGGCATTTCAGGCCCTCGTCGCCGTCGACGCGGATCGCGCCGACCTTCCCGCGGCGTTGGCCACGAGCCGCGCGTCACTTTCCGATGACCGCGACCGCGCTCTGACCGCCACTATCGTCACCGGGACGCTCCGCTGGCAGCGAAGCCTCGACCACCTGATCGAAATCTACGCCAAACGGCCACTGAACAAGCTCGACCCGCAGGTCCTCTCAATCCTCCGCCTGAGTCTTTTCCAACTGCTGCATCTCGATCGCGTGCCGGCAGCCGCGGTCGTCGACGATGCGGTAAGCCTGACGCGAGCGGCGCGTAAGTCGAGCGCATCAGGATTCGTCAATGCGGTATTGCGATCGATGCTGCGTCAACGACATCAGCTGCCGCTGCCGCCGCGTCCGAGCGACCCCGCCGACCGCGACGCGGCGCTCGCATATCTCGGCATCACGTTCTCACATCCAGGATGGCTGGTCGACCGTTGGATGAACCGCCACTCGTTCGAGCAGGTCGAACGATGGGTGCAGTTCAACAACGATGCTGCCCCGCTGACGCTGCGTGCCAACACTCTGCGGATCACACGAGAACAACTACAGGAACGACTCGCGCGCCACGACGTCGAGACGACGGCCACGCGGTATGCGCCGGATGGTCTCCTCGTCACATCAGGCAATCCTCTGCGCGCCGCGGAAGACGACTCGTTCTTCATTCAAGATGAGGCCTCGCAGCTCGTACCGCTCGTGATGGACGTACAGCCTGGCGAACGGATCCTCGATCTCTGCGCATCGCCAGGAGGCAAGACGGTCGCCATGGCTGCGTCCATGCACGACTCGGGCAGGCTCATCGCCTGCGACGTGCGCGGCGGGCGGCTCAGTCTGCTCAGCGACACCATCGGTCGCAGCGGCGCGCGCCACGTGCACATCGTCCACGTAGCCGTACAGGGACCGCTGCCCTTCAGCGCCACATTCGACCGCGTGCTCGTGGATGCGCCGTGCTCCGGTCTGGGCACGATCCGCCGCGATCCCGATATCCGTTGGCGGCGCACAGCGGACGAGCTACCGCGTCTCGCGGAGCAGCAGGTGGATCTCCTCATGCGTGCGGCGAATGCCGTGAGACCTGGCGGCCGACTGGTGTACGCGACGTGCTCGAGCGAACCTGAGGAGAACGACGCTGTGGTCGAGGCGTTCGTCGAACGGGCGCCGTTCGATCGACTGGATCTGAGAGACCAATCACCGGGACCGTTGCAGGCGCTGCTGGACGACCACGGCGTACTGCGGACACTGCCGTTCGCACACGGTCTCGAGGCCTTCTTTGCAACGGCGATGGTTCGCCGGGGACGGTAAGGCCACTCGTGGTACGATCAGCACATCAGATGCGGCTCGGGACACGGGTCTGGGGCGTCGGTAAGATCTTCCTGCTCGTCGGCCTGCTCGGCGCGACCTTCCTCATCTTCTTCGGCATCTCGATGCGCGTAGCGTTGCGGGCGCGGGAGGTCGAGGTGCCGGTACTCACCGGCCTCACGGTCAACGAGGCGACCGAGTCGCTTGCGACGCTCGGTCTCGGCTTGCGCGTGGACGACAACCGACGCGCCGATCCCAAGGTACCGCTCGGCCGTGTGATGCAGCAGGATCCTGGTGCAGGCGACCGTGCGCGCCGGCAGCGCACCATTCGCGTGTGGGTCAGCTCGGGACCTCGAGTGACGACCATCCCCGCCTTGATCGGTCAGACCGACCGCACCGCGCGAATTCGCCTCGATCAGGATGGCATTCAGATCGGCACACTCTCGGAGATTCGCTCCCCCGAGTATCCCACTGACGCCGTCGTGGCGCAGAACCCGCCGCCCGCCGCTCGCGCACCGGAGGTCTCGATGCTCGTGAATCGCGGCGAACAGGCGACGACATTCGTGATGCCGGACGTGATCGGCATGGACGGCGACCGCGCGGCCGAGGCACTGCGCAGCAGCGGTTTTCGTGTGACCATCGTCGGTACGCAGGCGGCGTCCGGCATTCCCCCGGGCACGATCGTGAGTCAGCAGCCGAGAGGCGGATACAAGGTGGGCCAAGCCGATCCGATCTCCCTTGAGGTGAGCCGATGAGGAGCGCCGCGTGAGCGCGACGAAGCCAGCACCCATACAGGTCGCACCGTCGATCCTGTCTGCCGATTTCGCGGCCCTCGGTCGTGACATTGCCGCCGCGGAACGCGGCGGCGCCGATCTGATTCACGTCGACGTGATGGACGGGCACTTCGTCCCCAACATTACGATCGGCCCGCCGGTCGTCCGCGCCATCAAACGCATCGCCACCCGGCCGCTCGACGTGCATCTCATGATCGAAGAGCCGGACCGCTACATCGAGGAGTTCATTGCCGCCGGCGCCAGCATGGTCTCGGTGCATGTCGAGGCCGTGCCGCATCTCCAGCGATCGGTCACGTACATCAAGAAGCTCGGTGCGAAAGCGGGTGTCGTTCTCAACCCGTCGACGCCGGCAGCCGTGCTCGAGGACATTGCCCCCGACGTGGATTTCGTGCTGGTCATGTCGGTCAACCCGGGCTTCGGCGGCCAGTCGTTCATTCCCAACACGCTGAAGAAGCTGCAGCGCGTGCGAGCGGTTCTGAACGCCGCAGGCTCATCAGCGCCGATCGAAATCGACGGCGGTATCGGTCTCGACAATGTCGCCGCGGTCGTTGCCGCGGGCGCCAGCATCCTCGTTGCCGGACAGGCCATCTTCGGGACCTCCGATCCAGAAGGCGCGACGCGCGCCCTGCGAGCGGCAGCGAACAGGACCCCGGGTGGATAACTCCCGCCCTGCGCGGAGCACCCGTGTTCGCGTGCGCTATGCGGACACCGATCAAATGGGCGTCGTCTATTACGCCAATTACCTGGTCTGGTTCGAGGTCGCCCGCACGGAGTGGTTGCGTGACGGGGGATGGAGTTACCGGGAGATGGAGGCGGACGGCATCGCCCTGCCGGTCATCGAAGCCCATTGCGAGTATCGGCAGCCGGCCCGCTATGACGATGAGATTGAGATCCGCACCGTGGCGACGGTGTTGACGCCGGTGCGGATCCGCTTCGACTATGAGGCGCGGAAGCCCGACGACACGCTCTCGGCCACCGGCCACACCATTCACGCGGCGCTCGGGCCGGACGGCCGGCCGCGCAGGTTGCCGGGTCGAGTCATCCAAATCCTGACGTGACCCTGACGGCTGCCAGCCGGGGGGGTAACGTCTATACAATAAAGGGCTGGGGCCCACAGCCGGGCGGGGGACTGTACGCCCCTGAGCAGGACGGTTTGAAACCATTGCATGACTGACACGATGACCCGCGCCCTGACCCGCTTGTGGTCGGCCGCGCTTGTGCTGACGCTGATTCTCGCGGCCGCCTGCGGCGGCAAGAAATCCGGCGTCCCCCCCAATACCTCGAACCCCGATCGGTATTTATTCGACCGCGGCAACGAAGCCATCAAAGACGGCAAATGGCTCAACGCGCGCGAATACTACCGGCAGGTGGTGGACAACTACCCGCAGAGCCCGGTGCGGCCCGACGCGAAGCTCGGCGTTGGAGACAGCTTCCTCGGCGAGAAGTCCGCGGAGTCGCTGGTCCTGGCCGCCAACGAGTATCGCGAGTTCCTCACCTTCTATCCGCGGCACGAACGCGCCGACTACGCGCAGTACAAACTGGCGATGAGCCACTTCATGCAGATGCGCGCACCCGAGCGCGATCAGACCGAGACCGTTTCTGCACTGAAAGAGTTTCAGGCGTTCTTCGATCGATACCCCAACAGCACCTTGACGCCCGAGGTGCGCACGAAATGGCGTGAAGCGCGTGACCGTTTGAGCCGCGCGGAATTTCGTGTGGGTTTCCACTATTTCCGCGTGCGCTGGTGCCCTGGCGCGATCCCGAGATTCCGTGGCGTGCTCAAGGACGACCCCGAGTTCACCGGGCGCGACGAAGTGTATTTCTATCTGGCGGAATGCCTCGCCCGAACCGATAAGAAACCTGAGGCAATCCCTCTGTTCCAACGCTTGCTGGAGGAATTCAGCGCGAGCGAACACGCAGAGGACGCACGCAAACGCCTCGATGAATTGAAGGCTCAATAGCGAGGCGGACGTCGGCGCGCACGCGCGCTTCGGTCCGCCCGTCAGGGAGAGTGACCGATGACGCTTCGTGGTACGCCGTTCGTAGACAACTGCCGGCCGCTCCGTTGTCGCGGCCGGGAAATCTCGGTCGGAAGCCGGTTGTCACTGGCATTCCTTCAGCATCTACGGACCACTAGTTCCACCGCCGGGGTCCTGATTGCCGTGGGACTGCTGGCCGCCACGACGCCGGCCCGCGCACAGCGCGGACCCGCGCCCACGCCCACGAATCTCAGTCCTGATGTGTTGTCGCTGGCCTGCTCTCCCAGCGCCGCGATCGAGCCGCCGCAGACAGCCCTGCGCGTCACCGGTGGACAGGACTCATTCGAGCGACGCATCTACGGCCCGGGCGACCTGGTGACGATCAACGCCGGCCGCAAGAACGCCATCGAAGTCGGCCAGGAGTATTACGTCCGCCGTCTGCAGGTGGATCGCCTCGCGCCAGTCACGCGCGACACGCCGGCCACGATCCGCACCAGCGGCTGGATCAAGGTCTACGCCGTGGACGATGAGTGGTCGCTGGTGACCGTCACGCACGCCTGCGACACCATCGAGGTCGACGACTACCTGGAGCCGTTCAAGCTGCCGGTCGTCCCCACGGTGTCACAGGATCGTCCGAAGCCCGAGCGCGACAACTACGGCAAGGTGATCGTGGGTTCCGACCGGCGTAGGGCCTTCGGTAAGGGCGACTACTTCGTGATCAACCGCGGCACCGACCACGGGATCGAGGTCGGCTCCAAGTTGGTGCTCTATCGCGACAAGAAGATGGACCAGAACTTCCTCTACGCGATCGGCGAGGGCATCGCCACTGAAGTGAAGGAGAACGTGGCGACGGTGATGGTCACGCAGTCGCTGAGTGCGATTGAGTCAGGCGACTACGTCGCGCTTCGACGGGAGACTGAGAAGAAGTAACTCCCAACTTCCAAGGCCAATTGAAAGTTCTTGGGGGTTGGGAGTTGTCGTTTGGGAGTTGTTGGATGTTGGGAGTTGGAAGTTGGGAATTGAAAGCGCGTAACTAGCCAGCGCGCCGTTGACGCGCGACATTCACATCAGTCACGCGGGCGGTGAGGAGTCTCTGGAAGCGGCGGTAGTAGTCCACAGCCGACGCCACGGCCAGAATCATCACCGCCCACAGCGTGACGTAGCCAATCGGGGCGAGCCACGGCAGCGGCCCCCATCCCAGAATCAGCAACAGAATCGCGGTGACCTGCGACGCCATCTTGATCTTGCCGAGCGGTGAGGCGGGAATGGTGATGCCCTTGGTGTAGGCCAGGCTGCGCAGCGCCGTGATCGCGAACTCGCGGCCGATGATGAGCGCCACCATCCAGGCCGGCGCGAGACCGAGTTGCACGAGCGAGATAAAGGCCCCGGACGTGAGCAGCTTGTCGGCAATCGGATCGAGCATCTGACCGAGCCACGTGACCTGCCGCCGGCGCCTCGCGATGTAGCCATCCAGCCAGTCGGTGACCGAGGCGAGCGCAAAGATCGCGGCCCCGACCAGCTCCTTCGGCATGCCGAGAATCTTGCGGCCCTCGAACTCCGTCAGCAACACCACGACCAGCAGCGGCACGAGGAACATGCGCACCAGCGTGAGCGTATTGGGCAGATTCATCGGTGGCTGGTGCATTCTACCATCGTGTATGATCGTGGATCGTCATGAAGGCGATCCTTCTCGCTGGGGGCAAGGGCACTCGCCTTAGGCCACTCACCATTCACACGCCCAAGCCGGTCGTCCCCATTTTCAACCGGCCTTTTCTCCACTACCAGCTCGACCTGCTCAAGCAGGTGCCCGAGATCGACGAAGTCATCCTGAGCCTGAATTACCAGCCGCGGCGGATCGAAGAGGTCTTTGGCGACGGTTCCGACGTGGGCATCAAGATCCGCTACGTCGTCGAACCCGCGCCGCTCGGCACGGCCGGCGCGATCAAGTACGCCGGGGACAAGCTCACCGAATCGGTGGTCGTCTTCAACGGCGACGTGCTGACCGAGCTCGATCTCGGCGCGGTTATCCGCATGCACCGCGAACGGAAGGCCCGGGCCACGATCGTCTTGACGCCGGTCGAAGACCCGACGCAGTACGGCCTGGTCGAGACCGACGAACACGGCAACATCCGGCGGTTTCTCGAGAAGCCGAAGAAGGACGAGATCACCACCAACAAGATCAACGCCGGCATCTACGTTCTCGAGCCGGAAACCTTCGACCGGATCCCGAGCGATGTGCCGTGGTCGATCGAGCGGAGCTACTTCCCGTCGCTCGTGGAGCGCGGCGAGACGTTCGTCGGGTTCGTCTACGAAGGCTACTGGATCGATATCGGCACGCCGGAGAAGTACTCGCAGGTCCACCGCGACATCATGGACGGCCGCTTCTCGGCCGTGCCGTTCGTCAACGCGTCCGACTCACGCACGGTCGTCTCCCCTGACGTGCGTCTCGAAGAAGGCGCGACGATCGAGGGCCCCTGCTTCATCGACGAGGGCGTGCTCATCAAGGCCGGCGCCCGCGTCGGCCCGCACTCGGTGATCGGCCGCCAGACACAGATTGAAGAGGACGCCTCGATTCGTAACTCCATCATCTGGCCCAACTGCCGCGTCGGCGGCAACGCCGCCATCCAGGACGCCATCCTCGGCCGTCAATGCCATGTCGGACGCAATGTCTCCGTCAACGGCGGGGCGGTGCTGGGCGACAAAACCACACTGACCGACTTCTCAAGAGCCTGATGATCTTCGGTCTACGGTCTTCGGTCTTCGGTCAAGCTTAATGACCGTGCGGTAGACCGTAGACTGGAGACCGTAGACTGGAGCCCATGCAGATCAACAGCGGCATCTTCAAGGCCTACGACATCCGAGGTTTGTACCCGGGCGAGATCAACGAGACCGTAGCGCGCGAAATCGGTCGCGGCTATGCCGCGTATCTGAACGCCTCGGAGGTCGGCGTCTCGCGTGACATGCGCGTCTCATCGCCGGCGATTGCCGCGGCGTTCATCGACGGCGTCCGCATGCAGGGCACCACGGTCGTGGACCTCGGGATGCTGCCGACCGACGCGATGTACTTCGCGGTCGCCACTGGCGATCTCGACGGCGGTGCGCAGATCACCGCCTCGCACAATCCTGGGCAGTACAACGGCATCAAGATGGTCCGCGCCGAGGCGCTGCCGCTCAGCGGCGACGCCGGCATCGGTGATATCCGCGACATGATCGCGACTGGTCGCTTGCCGCCGCCCGCCGCCACGCCCGGCCGTCTCACCACCCGCGACATCGTCGATCCGTATGTCGAGAAGGTGATGTCGTTCATCGACGCATCGATCGTCAAGCCGTTCAAGGTCGTGCTCGACGCCGGCAGTGGGATGGCCGGCCTGGTTGCCCCGAAGATGTTCGCGCGGCTTCCCTTTCAGACCACCAGGCTGTGTTTCGACATCGACGGGACGTTCCCGAATCACGAAGCCAATCCCCTCATCGAAGAGAACCGTCGCGATATCACCGAGGAAGTGATCCGGCAGAAGGCCGATATCGGCATCGCCTGGGACGGCGACGCCGACCGCTGCTTCTTCATCGACGGCAGCGGCGAGTTCATCTCCGGGGACTTCATCACGGCGCTGCTCGCTGAGGCCTTCCTGCTGAAATACGGCCCGCAGACGATCATCTACGACCTGCGCGCGAGCCACGCCGTGCGCGACACGGTCGCCAAGTACGGCGGCCGGGCGCTGATGAACCGCGTCGGCCATGCGTTCATCAAGCAGCGGATGCGCCAGGAAGACGGCATCTTCGCCGGCGAGGTCACCGGCCACTACTACTTCCGCGACTTCTATTACGCCGACAACGGCTTCATCCCAGCGCTGCTCATTCTGGAGTTGATGTCGAAGAAGAATCAGTCGCTGCGCGACCTGCTGCAGCCCTTCCGCGAGCGCTACTTCATCTCGGGCGAGATCAACACCAAGCTGGCCAGCATGGACGAGGTGCCGAAGAAGCTGGCAGCGATCGAGGCGCGCTACAAGGACGCCGAGATCGCGAAGATGGACGGCATCTCGATCGACTATCTGGACTGGCACTGTAACGTCCGCGGCTCGAACACCGAGCCGCTGCTGCGGCTCAACCTCGAGGCGATGACGCCGGAATTGATGGAGAAGAAACGAGACGAGGTGCTATCAGTGATTCGCGAGTAATGCAAAATGCAAGATGCAGGATGCAAATAGAGCGAAAGCCCTTTTGACTTTTGCATTTTCCATGTTGCATTAAAATGAATGCACCCTGACGCGGGAGTAGTTCAGCGGTAGAACGCGAGCTTCCCAAGCTCGATGTCGCGGGTTCGATCCCCGTCTCCCGCTCCATCCTTCGCTCGTGAATGCATGCGAAGGTTGTCCACCATAGCGGCGAAGCCGCGAAGGTGGACCAGCAGGTCACCTGAACGAGCTACGGTTGGCAAGCCAACGCCCCAGCGCGGAGCGCGAAGGCGGACCCCCTCTCTGGACTGCCCGGGAATTGTGTCTGGGCCGAGCCAGACGACACGGGTTTACCCACTGAAAAATTGTGATCTTCGCCGGAAGCTCGTCTCGAATCGGTGGCAGAAGACTTGCGCCCCCCGGTTCGTGCGGCCGTTGGTCATCGTTCCGACCTACAACGAGCGTGACAATCTGCCCAAGCTCCTGGGCAGGCTGCTCGAGATCCCCAACCTGCGCGTCCTGGTCGTGGACGACGACTCGCCGGATGGGACAGGCGTGATCGCCGACGACTTCGCCGCCAGCAGCGAAGGGCGCGTCTCCGTGCTGCACCGGCGCGGACCACGCGGACTCGGGCGCGCCTATCTCGACGGCATCACACACGCCCTCCACACGGACGCCGACGTGATCTGCCAGATGGACGCAGATCTGTCGCACCAGCCGGAGCAACTTCGAGCGATGCTGGACGCCGTGCGGCACGCCGATCTGGTCATCGGGTCACGCTACATTCCAGATGGCCGAATCGTGAACTGGCCGCTGAGACGTCGCCTCCTGAGTGCCGGCGCCAACGCCTACATCAGACTGATCTGCTCCATCCCGGCTCGGGATTGCACCAGTGGCTTCCGCTGCTGGAGGCGAGAACGCCTCGCCGCCCTCCCACTCGACAAGATCGATTCGGAAGGATACGCATTTCTCGTCGAGCTGTTGTATCTGGCGTTCTCGGCCGGCTCCGTAATCGCCGAGGTGCCCATCACGTTTATCGAGCGAGAACGCGGCAAGTCCAAGTTGCGTCTGTCCATCCTTGCCGAATCGGTCATCGTGCCATGGCGACTTGTGCTGTCCCGGCGCGTGGCCGTGCATCCCTCCCCCAGTGGCTCAGTCGCGCTGCACCGACGGTGAGGCTCGCGCGTGAGCGGTGCTGCGCGGTCTGCCACACGGCGAGCATTCTGGAATCTCAGCGCGAGTGAAGCGCGCGCACACGCGCGAATCGCCGCGGTCGTACTCTGGGTCACAGCTCTTGTCATCCTGGCGGGTGGCACGACGTATCGAGACCCATTCGGTCACCTCAAATGGACGGACTTCGTCCACTTCTATACGCTGGGCCACATCGCGCGAAATGGG
>Ga0207659_10000880_pt1 | contig 17823 bp, 19 predicted proteins | sample KBSM43metaG_FD_184330 | JGI IMG/M metagenome (GOLD analysis project Ga0207659, IMG submission 184330) | Miscanthus rhizosphere microbial communities from Kellogg Biological Station, Michigan, USA - KBS M4-3 metaG (SPAdes) (version 2) | ecosystem: Host-associated > Plants > Roots > Rhizosphere >...
GTCGAAATGCACGGCCATCATGAGGTCGCCCGAGCGGCCCATGTGCATCCTGGTGCATTTTCCTGCCGCGAAAGAAGAATCCTCGCTGTGAGTGGGAATCGAACCGGAGGAGGCCGATCCCGCACTACCGGTGTCTGATATCGAAGGCTTTCTCTAGAAGGGGCCGAGCGATGCAGAAACTCACCGCCATTGTGCTGTTCCTGTTTGCGGCAGTCTGCGCTGTGGAAACGCAGGCGAGACGACACATCGTCGCTCTGCGGCTTGAACTTCCAAATGGCGAGATTCACGATCTGCGAAGCACCGAGGGACCAAGGGCGGTGCAGATCGAATTGATGGACGGGGCGGAATGGCGAAGCTTCTATCTGGATCTGACTGTCCGCGTGGAGCCGGAGACCTGTGCTGTCGTAGTGGCGGTGCGAGACAGCCAGCAACCCGATGCCGCACGGCTGGACGAGTTCGAACTGCGTGGCGATGCTGTGACGAAAGCGACCACCTATCCAACGTTTGGGGTTTCCCTTCGCGGCATCGACGGGTGCTGAGGAGCTGAGCGCAAAAAGGCTCTACTCCTCGACCTCAGGGCCGCCATCGACGCTGCCCTGGCCAAGATGGGCGAGGACTGAAATGCAAGGTCGGGGGACGCATGGCATTCATGAGGTCACCGGTTCGATCCCGGTCTGGTCCACCAATCTTTATCAGCCCCGCTATTGACCTCGGCTCGCCGGATCGACTCCAGCAAGCGTCAGCAGATCGACCATCCTGAACGTGCCTCGCGTCCGGCTGGGCAGGCTGGGCCGCCACCCGCGCTGATGAAAGTACGAGTTCGGGTCCGTCATTAGCAATCCGAGGAACACCTCGGCGACGATGCGCGCGCCGACGCCGGCGAGGCGCGCCCCTCCCGCCACCTCGGCCTCCTTGAGGATGTAGTACCAGAGCGGTGTGCTGCGATCGAGGTTGTGGCCAAATGGCCGCAGCTCGCTCAACTGCGTCGATGACAGCGGCGTGATCCCCATCGCCCTGGCGATGTTCTGGCCGGAAGGAATGCCCCAGGTGAGGTGCCTGAGCAGATTGCGCTGCGGCAGCGCGGTGGGTGGATCGCCGCTGGCAATGGCACCGAGCGGCAGGTTGAAGAGCGGCGTCGAGATCTTCGTGTCGACCGTCTTGTTCGGCCGCACGTGCTGCGTCTGGTCCCCGCCGAAGTCGAAGAACGTCTGCCAGCCGATGAACCGCCGGCTCGCGCGGGCGCCGCCGCGCAGGTCGACGGGGTCCGCCTGATCTTCGCCGGCCGGGTCGAAGACGAACCCGAAGAACGGCGCGCCATTGTTGCCGGCCAGGTTGGCGCGGTATGACGGCCGGACCAGGGTGTGGCCGAACCGGAAGCACGCGCCCTGAAACTCCACCGGGATGCTCGCCTCGCCGAAGCGCGGGGTGTAGAAGCGTGTGCCGCGCTCCAGGATGTTGCGGACCAGCGACGAGCCGACGATCGAGGGCAGGAACTCGTTGACGATGATCCACTGGTAGTGCCACGTGACCAGCCGGCGAGCCTGCTCGAACACGTTGTTGCGGAAATCGAACTCGAAGTTCTCGGCGGGCGACCCCTCCGCGGCCGCCACCTCGAGGGCGGCGCTGCGCGAACGGTCGTCGGCGCGCAACCGGTCGACGACGTTGTTGTGGAACTTCAGCATCGCCGCCTGCAGGCCGGCGATCATCAGGTTCTCGTCGTTCCGCGGATCGGCGATGATCGCCGTGCCATCCGGGGTGCGCGGCAGATCCTCGAACAGGCCGCCGTACTCCACCTTGAGCTTGGCCAGGTCGCGAGGATCGTAGAGTTGACGGCTGGCCTGCGGACCGCCGCCGTACACCGAGTCGAGATCGAAGGACGGCGTCCTGGCGTTCGGCGACCCTTCCGGCGGGGTGGGCACGCCCAGCCGCGAGGTGGCATCGAACGTCATGTCGTGATCCAGGAACTGGCCGAAAAAGGTCACGCCGGCGGTATGCGCCGCGTTATCGCGGTTATTCGGGCTCAGTTCCGGGTTGGTGATCAGCCGGATCGGACCTTCGTGCAGCGGATCCCCGGCGTCGAGGAGGCCGCCCGGCGCGCCGAGTTCACGCAGCGCCTGCTGCACTGACGGCGTCGCCTCGGCGAACGGCGGCAGCCGATCGAAGATCCGGCTGAATCGATCCGGACGCGTCGGCGAAGAGTCTTCCTGCAGACCGCGGGCGTGCGCGCCCGCCGGAAGCATCACGGCACCGGCGGCGCCCGCGGCGCCGGCACCGATTCCACCGAGGAAGCCTCGCCGGCTCAATCCTGCGGATTGCGTACGTCGAGTGGCATATTCGCAAGACATCTTGGCCTCCGCTGATCGGCGAGGGCGACGCTGAGCGCCGTCTGACGTTTGATGTAATTGATCGGGCCGCACTGATGTGGGCCGCAGCGCAACGAGCAACGAGGATGCCAGACCAGCGCGGCGCGAATCACCGGAAAGACGCCCGTCACCGGCGGGCGCGCCTCGCAAGTGGGTCGGAGGCGCCCCGGCGCCGGCCCCGCAACCGGGTCGTGGGCGACCCGCTGCGAAGAAGGAATGACGGTGATCAGTTCTTGTAGCGGCTGCGATCGATGCAGTACTTCTTCAACAACTTGCCGAAGGTGCGCCGCTCTTTCCCGGCGAGCCGGGCGGCCACGGTGACGTTTCCGCGCGACTCGGCGAGCACGCCGGCCAGATACGCGCTCTCGAATTCGGCCAGCGCCCGCGCCTTCGCGGTCCGTAGATCGCCGCCAAGCGCCCGCGGCGCCGGCGGCGCTGCGCCCGACGCCAGACCCGCGTCGGCCTGGATCTCTTCGCCGTCTGCCAGCAGCAGCTCGCGGTGGATCCAGTTCTCGAGCTCGCGGACGTTGCCCGGCCAGTCGTGGCGCTTCAGCCACGCCAGCGTGTCCGGGTGCAGCCGCTTGGGTGGAACCCGGTACTTGTCGCTGTAGAAGCGGATGAAGTGCTCCGCCAGCAGCGCGATGTCGGCCGGGCGTTCGCGCAGCGGCGGAATCCAGAGGCACAGGATGCTGACGCGATACCGCAGGTCGCTCCGGAACCGGCCATCGTCCACCAGCCGCTGCAGGTCCTGGTTGGTGGCGACGATGATGCGGACGTCGGCGGCGATTTCGGCCGGCGTGCCGACCGGACGGTAGCGCAGGTCCTCCAGGAACCGGAGCAGCGATACCTGCGCCTTCGGCGACAGCGTGTCGGCCTCGTCGAGGAACAAGGTGCCGCGTTCGGCCTGCGCGACGACCCCGGCGCGCGCTTCCTTTGCATCGGTAAACGCCCCACGGGTGTGGCCGAACAGCTCCGTCTCGATCAGGCCGTCTGGCACCGCGCCGCAGTTGACGGCGACGAACGGCCCGGCGCGGCGATCGCTCCGCGCGTGGATCGCCCGTGCCGCCAGCTCCTTGCCGGATCCGGTCTCGCCTTGAATCAGGACGCTCGCCGCGCTCCGGCCGATCTTCTCGATCTGTCGGAACAATGCGAGCATCTCCGGCGATTCGCCGATCAAACTCGGTGCGTTCGGTGCGGCCGTCAACCGGCAGGGTGGTACGGGACGAGTGGACCTGAAAACTCCGTGCACACGGTCACCCACAGGGCCGGCTCGGATTCGGCCGTCCCGGATTGAATCAGGATTGGGGTGCCGGCGAACCCTGCAATACCGATTCCGGCAGCTCGGCGCCGGGACTCCGCGGGTTAATGGACGGTCGGCGCCGCCAGAACGGGCGAGCGGAAAAACTTGCCCGACGCGATGTACGGATTCATTTCGTTCATGAGCGGCCGGGACCCTTGCGTTTGGCCGCCGATCAACGCCGCGGTTGAGGTTCGGTACTATGCTGTAGAAGCCTGGTCGTCGTCACAGCCCGCCGTCACAGCTGACGGATGGCGATGGGACAGACCCCATGCCACGAACCTGCATCGCCGCGCCATCTTCATCCCGGTCACGGCAGTCCTGTCGAACATCGTGAGCAACGTGCCGGCCGTGATGCTGCTCCGCAATGTAGTCGCCGGTTTTCCCGAGCCCGATGCCGGGTGGCTGGCGCTGGCGATGGCGTCGACGCTGGCCGGCAACCTCACGATTACCGGTTCGGTCGCCAACATCATCGTCGTGGAACAGGCCGCGGCCGAAGGTGTTGAAGTGCGCTTTCGCGAGTACTTCCGAATCGGCCTGCCCGTCACTGCACTCACGCTCGCCTTTGGTACGGTCTGGCTCTGGATGTCCTCGTAAGCCCTGCAGTAAACTGACTTGAGGATGAGCGATGCGCTCGCGCCGGGCACGCGGCTCGGTCCCTACGAAATCGAGAGCCTGATCGGCGCCGGCGGCATGGGTCAGGTATATCGCGCCCGCGATCCGCGCCTGGCCCGCCACGTGGCGGTCAAGACGCTGTCGGGCGCCCCGGCGTCGGACCCGGAGCGGGTGCGGCGCTTCGAAACGGAAGCCACGGCCGCCGGCACGCTCGATCATCCCAACCTGCTCGTCGTCTACGACGTGGGCCGCGAGGGCGGCGTCTCCTACCTCGTCTCCGAACTGCTCGAAGGCCAGACGCTCCGCGAGCGACTGCTGAACGGCGCCATCCCGGAACGCCAGGCGACCGAGTACGCCGTGCAGATCGCGCGTGGACTCGCCGCCACCCACGAGCGCGGCATCGTCCATCGCGATCTGAAGCCGGAGAACCTGTTCATCACGCGGGATCGACGTCTGAAGATCCTGGATTTTGGCGTGGCGAAGCTGACTCGCCCGCGTGATTCCGATCAGTCCATGGCCGTCGCCGACACCGTCACGATGCAGGGCGTCATCGTCGGCACGGTGGGCTACATGGCGCCAGAGCAGGTGCGCGGCGAGCCGATCGACCACCGCGCCGATATCTTCGCGCTGGGCGTGGTGCTGCACGAGATGCTGTCGGGGCAGCGGCCCTTCAAGCGCCAGACGAATGCGGAAACGCTGACTGCGATTCTCAACGACGACCCGCCGGACCTCTCGCCCGTCGCCACGCCAGCACTCGAGCGCGTGATCCGCCGCTGCCTCGAGAAGCGCCGCGAAGATCGGTTCCACTCGGCCCACGATCTCGGCCTCGCCCTCGACCTTCTCGGAACGACGACCCTGGCGGGCTCTGGCGTGTCCGCGCAACCGCCCGGGACGGTGCCGCGCCGGAAGGCGCTGTTCTACGGCGCCTCCTCGTTGGCGCTGCTGGCCGCGGGTGTCGCGGGGGGCGTAAGCCTGGATGGCGCGCTTCGTCCCGCCGCCGCGCCATCGTTCCGCCGCCTGACGTTCAGACGCGGGCTCATCCGATCGGCACGCGTCGCGCCCGATGGCCAGACCCTCCTCTACGGCGCGCTCTGGGATGGCGATCGATGCCGCGTGCACACGGTTCGCGTGGACAGCCCCGAGTCGCGCCCGCTCGACCTGCCAGAAGGGAACGTCCTGGCCATCTCGCGATCGGGAGAGCTCGCGCTCGCGCTTGGACCTCACCAGCAGGGGACCATCAGCTACGGCACGTTGGCGCGCGTCCCGATCGCCGGTGGTGCGCCGCGCCAGATGCTCGAGGACGTGAAGTTCGCCGACTGGTCGCCTGACGGGTCGGATCTGGCGATCGTCCGCCGGGTCGATGGCCGCGACCGGCTGGAGTATCCGGTTGGAAAGGTCCTGGTCCAACCAGCGGCCGGTGGGCGCATCGGTCTTGGGTTCCCGCGGATCTCGCCTGACGGCAGGCGCGTCGCCTTCGTCCACTACGACTTCCCAGACACGCTTTCGGGCAATGTCGCGATCGTCGATCAAACGGGTACCGTGACGCCGCTCTCGGACGGGTATCTCAATATCCATGGTCTGGCGTGGAAGGGCGACGAGATCTGGTACACCGCCGGGGCCGAACGGCCGTTGTTTCGCGAGCTCTGCGCCGTGACTCCGGGCGGGGCGCGGCGCACAATCATGCGGATGCCGAACAACGCGACGCTCTGGGACGTCTGGCCGGACGGGCGTCTCCTGATCGCGAACACCGACGACCGCTCGGTCGTGGTCATGCGCCGTCCAGGGGACGTCGACGACCGCGATTTATCATGGCTGGATGCGTCGTGGGCCGCGGCCTTGTCGCGCGACGGACGGCTGCTGCTCTTCTCCGAGTCCGGGCAGGGCGGTGGCGGGGCGGGTGCCGTGTATCTTCGTGGCACCGATGGCTCGCCGGCGGTTCGTCTGGGCGCCGGCCGTGCGAGCGCCCTTTCGCCTGACGCGCGGTGGGCCATCACCCTCTCGGGTTTGCCGTCCCCGTACTTGGACCTGCTGCCCACCGGAGCTGGTGAGTCCCGGCGATTGCCCGGCCATAACCTGGGCTACTACGGTGCGCAGTGGCTCCCGGACGGCAAGCGGATCGTCGTCTGGGCGGCCGAACCGGGGCGTGCACCGAGGCTGTACCTCCAGGACCTGGAGCAGGGCGCGCCGAAGGCGCTCACGCCCGAGGGGACGTCATTTTGGTGGGTCGTCTCGCCCGATGGCTCGACGATCGCCGCGAACGGACCCGGTCCAATCGTCCGCCTCTATCCGGTCGATGGCACGGCCCCTCGCGATCTGCCCGGCATGACCGGGAGCGAGACGCCGATCGACTGGATCAACGACGGACTGCTGATCACCAAGCTCGGAGACTCCGCCTCTCCGCTCGGCGACGTCTACCTTGTCGATCCCGGCAGCGGCCGCCAGCAACACTGGAAGAACATCCTGCCGCGCGATCGCGCGGGGATCATGGCGTTTATCTCGTTCCGGGCGACGCCGGACGGCGCATCGCATGTCTACACATGGCACCGCGCGCTGAGCGACCTGTACGTCGCGGACGGATTGGCATGATCACGCTGGATCGACGCGAGTCGCTCGAGCTCCGTTTGGACGCTACTTCCGATCCGGAAGAAACGCGATGCCGTCGGGCTCATCACCCGCTGGAATCGTCCGCGCGACCGTGCCCCGCTGCAGGTCGATGACCGAGATGGTGTCGTCTTCCATGTTGGCGACGTAAGCAAAGCGATCGTCCGGCACGGCGATGCCGATCGGCTGCCGGCCGACCGTCGTCTCCTTCGTGACCATCAGCGTGCCGGCGTCGACGAGCAGCACGCGGCCGTTGTCGGCGCAGTTGACCACGAGCGTCCTGCCCGCGACCGGATCCGGCACCACCCGCACCGAGCCAAGGCAGTTCTTCATCTCCGCGCGCGCGACCACCTGCAGCGTGCCCGTGTCGATCTTCACGATCTCGTTGATGTAGACCGACGACGCGTAGACGTAGCGATCGTCGGGCGCGATGCTGATCCCCTCGGTACCGGAGCCCGTGGGAATCTGCGCGAGAATCCGCCGGGCTCTCAGGTCGAGCACCGACACGGTCCCATGCCAGAAGTTGCTCACGTACGCCCGCGATCCGTCGGCCGACAGCGCCAGCATGTGCGAGCCGGCCTGATTCGTCGGAATGGCGTCGATGACCTTGCGGCCCGCCACGTCGACGACGACCACCTCCTGGCGCCCTTCGCAGGTGACGTAGAGACGTTGCCGGTCGCGCGACACCGCGAGGCCGTGCGGTGCGCAGCGTCCGGGACCGAAATCAACGATCGCCCGCGCGGCGTCGGGGCGTGTCAGGTCGATCATCGAGAGGGTATTACCGGGATTGTTCGTCAGGGCAGAGCTCCTGACGTGCGCGCTGCCGTAGTTCGAGACGAACACCAGCGGACCCGCGGCTGCGATTTCATGCGCCAGCGCACCGATCTTGAATTCGCGCCGCGGCTGGCCCTGCAGCCCGACGACGGTCAGCACGCCGGGCCTCTTGTTGACGATGGCGATCCTGCCGGCTGGCTCGCCGGGCTGCTGAGACGACGATGCCGGCTGGTGCAGGGCAAAGACCGCGACACCCGCCAGCATGCCGAGCGCCCGGCGCCGCCGAATCACGAACGGGCTCGACGTCAAACAGCTCCCTCCGCCACCGACGGGAAGAGTCGGTTTAAGCGACTCTATCCCATCGAGGCTGTCAGCTGTCCCGGCCCACCAACACCTTTTTCAGGATGCCGCGGTCCGCAGGTATCGCTGGCACCAGTCGGCCGCGAGCCGCGCCACTTCGTCGAGCGCTCCCGGCTCTTCGAACAGGTGCGTCGCGCCCGGGACGATCTCCAGCGTTACCGGCGCGCGCATCCGGCGCATCGCGTAACGGTTCAACTCGATCACGGGCCCGTCAGCACCTCCGACGATGAGCAATGTCGGGGCCGTCACTCTCTCCAGCGCATCGTCGGCGAGATCGGGCCGCCCGCCGCGTGAAATCACCGCGCCCGTGAACGTGGGGCGCGCCGCCGCGGCAATCAACGCGGCCGCGGCGCCGGTGCTGGCGCCGAAGAAGGCGAGTGGCAGTGCCTCGAGATCGTCGCGCGACCGGGTCCAGTCGGCGGCCCCGATCACCCGCCGGCCGAGCAGCGGTATGTCGAAGCGGTACTCAGAAGTGCGCGCGTCCTCCGCCTCCTCCTGCCTGGTGAGCAGATCGAGCAGCAAGGTGCCGAACCCTCGACGCTGCAGCCCTCGGGCGACCGCGCGGTTGCGGCGGCTGAACCGGCCGCTGCCGCTGCCGTGCGCGAAGATGACGAGCCCCGCGGCGTTCACCGGCAGCTCGAGATCGGCTTCGAGCGCCACGCGCCCGAGGTCGATGTGGACGGAATCGTTGACGGCAATGCGAGGCATGATCGCTACATCCCGGAGGGATAGGTTTCCGGCGGGTCGAGATGGATGATGACGGCGGCAAACCAGGGCTCACGCAAGGTCGAGCCGCCGGTCGTGTCGAGCGGTGCCATCCCATCTGCGGCTGGCTCGACCCAGAGCGGCTCGCGCCCGACGACGTCCGCGGCAGTAGCTTTTGCCATCAGCTCCCCTGAATCACCCGCTGACTAGGAGCGATGCAAGCAGGGTACCTCTGACCCCGCGCTCTCTGCCGTGAGTAAACGCAAGGTCTGTTGCTGGATGGGCTGGAGGAGCGCGCCCGCCTGGCTGCGTCACGCAGAGGCGGCCGCGACGAGGCTCGTGCTCGCCGCGGCCGCAGGGCGGTGTGCCGGACCGGGGTCCGGTGAGGATGCGACAGCCGACCGGCCGCCCACGAGCCGGTGATCGCGAAGGTCACGCCTGGCGTCTGGATGTTCACGAACAGCCACTTGCCGTCGGGGCTGTAGCAGGCGCCCGCCCACTCACTCTGGCGGTAGTCGCCGGCGGGGATCGCGGCGTTGTACGCGGACCCGAGCACGATGTTGTTCTTCGCGAACGTGAACGTGTTCCCGGTCAACGTCAGGCCGATCAGCCGCTCGGCGTCGTTGGGCGTGCTACCGGAGTTGTCCTCGCACATCAGCAGGCGATCGTGCCGCCGGTCGTGGCCAGGAAGTAGCCGGTCGAGGCGCCCCACCAGGCCCCTTCGAGGCGGCGGAAGCGTGCGGCGCCCTTGGCCAGGCCCTGCTCGAACGTGGACTGCACGGCCGCCTCGGGGTCGTCGATCTTCACCCACTCGATGTTCCACGTCGTGCCGACGGCGGAAACACCCTGACCGACGGAGATATCCGTCACGTGATGCGCGACCACGGCGAATACTTGTGGCAACGGCGGCGTAACGGCGCAGGAATGCCCTCGTTGATCGCGGCGGCGCGCCCACGTGCTAGCATGCGCTCGCCCGGGCGTCTGCCCAAAGCTCCGGGCTCCCGACAGCAGCGAGGGACATGACCAATCCGTACGCTCCCCCAAGCGCGACCGTCTACGACGTCGCCGACCGCAACGCCTCCCTCGTCCTGGCCGGCCGCGGAACCAGGCTCGGCGCGCAGATTCTCGACGCCGTCATCGTCGGCGTCATGGTCTACGTCCCGTTCCTGATTGGTGCCGTCCTCCTCGATTCCACGGGACTCGACTCGGCGGGACTGACGCCGCTGGCGCTCGCCGCGTTTCTGGTCTGTATCCTCGGCTGCATCACGTGGCTCTATTTCACCGTCGTCTTCGTCAGCCGCAACGGGCAGACCATCGCGAAGAAGTGGCTCGACATCAAAGTCGTGCGCTCCGACGGCGCGCCGGCTTCGCTCGGACGCATCTTCTGGCTCCGTAACGTCCTGAATGGCCTGATCAGCGTCATCCCGATCTACGGGATCATCGACTCGCTGTTCATCTTCAGCGAGTCCCGCCAGTGTCTCCACGACAAGATCGCCGACACGATCGTGGTGAACGCCTGAGCGGACGCCGCGGCGAGCGCCGCGTCCTCGACACCGTCGTTACCACAGAGACGCCGGAAGGCATCGTCCTCGAGCTGCGCCCCGCCGGCCTGGCCGTCCGCTACTACGCGTTTGCGCTCGACTGGGTGATCCGGCTGGCGATCATCTACGGGGCGGCGATGGTCACCGCCGTTCTCGGCGGCATCGGCATGGCGTTCTGGATCATCCTGCTGTTCGTGCTCGAGTGGTTCTATCCGGTCGCCTTCGAGTTGTCTCCCGCGGGGGCCACGCCGGGCAAGCGGGTGATGGGACTCAGGGTCGTCATGGACGACGGCCTGCCGGTCACCGCCGCCGCGTCGATGACGCGCAACCTGCTGCGTGTCGCCGACTTCCTTCCGTTCGGCTACGCGGCCGGGGTGGTCAGCCTGCTGCTCAGGACCGACGGCAAGCGCCTTGGCGACCTCGCGGCGGGCACGCTGGTCGTGCACGTGCCGCGCGCCGAGTCCCGCGCGGTGCTCGAGGACGTGCCGCTCGTCGCGCCGGTGCGGCCCCTCGCGCCCCAGGATCAGGCGGCGCTGATTGCGCTCGCGGCGCGGGCCTCCACGCTGACCGCCGAACGGCTCGACGAGCTCGCCGCGCTGGCGGCGTCCGTGGCGGGCGACGAGCGGCGGGCCGGCTACGACGTCACCGTCCGCGTCCTCGGCGTGGCGCAATGGGTGCTGGGCCGGCGATGATGACGCCGCTGCGCTTCGAGGAGCTGTATCAGGACGAGTGGTCCGAGCTCGAGGCCTTTCTCGATCGGGTGGCCGGCCGCAAGGCTTACGCCGTCACCGACTCGCATGTCACGGCGGCCCGCGCCGCGGCGCTCTACCGGCGCGCCTGCGAACACCTGGCGCTGGCGAGGGCGCGGTCGTACCCGGCCTATGTCGTCGCCCGGCTCGAACGGCTGACCGACGAAGCCCATCAGCGCATCTATCACCAGCGCGAGCTCGGCTTCGCGCGCCTGGTGCGCGTGATCTCCCGGGAATTTCCCCACACAGTGCGGGCGCACAAATGGTACGTCGCGGTGGCGGCGGCGCTGTTCCTGGTGCCCACGCTGGTAATCGGCCTGCTGGTCCACGCGCGGCCCGAACTGATCCTGGCGGTCGTGAGCTCCGACATGGCGGCGAACTTCGAGCAGATGTATTCGCCCACGGCGTCCTCAATCGGGCGCACCCGCGAGGCGTCGACCGACTGGATGATGTTCGGGTTCTACATCCGCAACAACATCGGGGTCGCGTTCCAGTGCTTCGCCGGCGGTCTCTTTGCGGGCGTCGGCACGGTGTTCTTCCTGGCCTACAACGGCGCCTTTACCGGCGCGCTCGCCGGCTACCTTACCGAGCGAGGCCTGTCGCGCACGTTCTTTTCCTTCGTGGCGACGCACTCGGCGTTCGAGCTCACCGCCATCGTGATCGCGGGCACCGCCGGCCTGCGCCTGGGCCATGCGCTGCTTGCGCCGGGCCGCCGCACGCGGCGCGTAGCGCTCGTGGACGCGTCGCGCGACACGGCGGTGCTGCTCTACGGCGTCACCGCGATGCTCGTGGTGGCCGCCGCCGTCGAAGCCTTCTGGTCGTCGGCCGGCTGGCTCAATCCGATCGCCAAGTACAGCGTGGCGGCAGTGTGTTGGGCCGCCGTCCTCGCCTACTTCCTGTTCCAGGGCCGCCGTGCAGGTTGAGGCTCTGGCCATCCGGCTGCGGCCGCGCTCGCCGCTCGAGGCCGCTGATTTCGGCGTCCGCCTGTGTCAGAGCGCCGCCCGCTCGGTGAGCGCCTGCTACGTGCTGGCCGCGGTGCCGGTGGTGATCCTCGCCGCCGTCTCCTTTCAGTACGGCAGCTGGCTTCCGGGCCTGGTGGTCTGGTGGCTGAAGCCCTGGCTCGACCAGTCGATCCTGTTCGCCCTGTCGCGGGCGGCCTTCGGCCAGACCACGTCGGCGCGCGACCTCTGGCGGGCCCGGCGCCAGGTGTGGTGGCGGCAGTTGCTGTTCACGCTCACCATCCGGCGCCTGTCGCCGTGGCGGTCGCTCACGCAGCCCGTCTACGGCCTCGAAGGGCTGTCGATCCGTCAGGCCAGCAGCCGGGTGCGGCAGATCCGCCGCCGGACGACGGTTCCGGCGCTGCTGGTGACGCACGCCTTCGCGATCGCCGAAACGGCGGTGACGGTGGCGTTGATCTCGCTGATCTTCTGGCTGGCGCCGAGCGGGTTCACCCCGTCGCTCGATCAGGTGTTCGGCGGCGAGGACGCGGGGGCGGTGGCGCTGATCGTCAATCTCTCGTATCCCGTGGCCGCGCTCTTCATGGAACCGTTCTACGTGGCGGCCGGTTTCGCGATGTATCTCAACCGGCGCGTCGAGCTGGAAGCGTGGGACATCGAGCAGGAGTTCCGCCGTGCGTTCGCGGAGTAGGACGCTGAGCGCCTGGCGTCTCGCCGCGTTGGTGCTGCTGCTGGCCGGGCCCGGCGCGCTCGCGGTGGTGGCCCAACCGGCTTCGCGCGGGCCCGACGACGCGGAAGTCGCGCGTGCCCTCGAGCAGGTGAAGAACGATCCGAACCTCGCCACCGAGCGCACGATCAAGACACTGCAGTGGAAAGACTCCGGTGCGCCGCCGAGTCCGAGGCCGGCCTGGCTGGACTGGGTGCTGGGGTTCTTCCGCTGGCTCGATCAGTCGGCGCGCGTCCTGGTCTGGGCCGCGGTCGCGGCGCTGGCGGGAATGCTGGCGTTCTACATCGTCCGTACCGTGCGCGCGTGGGACACGACAGAGCGCGCCGGTACCTTCGAGGCGCCCACACACGTGCAGGATCTCGACATCCGCCCCGAGAGCCTGCCGCCGAACATCGGCGCCGCGGCACGCCAGCTCTGGGACCGCGGCGAGCACCGCGCGGCGCTGGCGCTCCTGTACCGCGGGCTGCTGTCGCGCCTCGCCCACGTCCATCAACTCCCGGTGCGAGACTCGAGCACGGAAGGCGACTGCCTGACGCTCTGCGCGCGCATGGGCGGGCCGGGGCATCAGTACGCGGCCCGGTTGATCGTGTTATGGCAGGCCGCGGTCTACGGCCACCTGGAGGCCGACACGTCTGCCGTCTACGCGCTGTGCGACGGCTTCGCGCCGGCCCTCGATGGCCGAATGCCCGGAGGCGAGGCATGAGCCGGCGGACCGTCGCGTGGGCCGCGGCCCTGGGCCTGCCGATCCTCCTGCTGGTCTGGTGGATTGCCAGCAACACCTACTGGGCCGACGCCCGAATCCCGCTGCCGCCGCGGGGCGAGGCCGCCACCAACCCCTATTACGCGGCGCAACGCTTCGTCGAAGCGCTGGGTGGCCGTGCGTCGCGCGATCGCATCTTCACCGCGCCGCCGTCCGACGCCGTCATCGTGCTCTCGACGTGGAACTGGAACCTGAGCACGAGTCGCCGCCAGGCGCTCGAGCGGTGGGTCGAGTCGGGCGGCCGTCTGGTGGTGGACGGCACCGTAGTCGGAGGCCAGGAGTTCGCGCGCTGGTCCGGCATTCAGGCCCTCGAGCCTGCGCGGGCGCCGGCAAGGAGTGACGACGATCCGTCGGGCCCGTGTTTCAGGTTTCTGGAAGAGCGCCGCGCCGGGCAGTCGCGCGCGTTCGAGCGGCCCCATTGGCTCTGTGAGGTCGATGCCGGGTCCCGGCTGGCCACCACCCGCGCCGTCGAGTGGGCGCTCGACGAGCCGCGCATCGGACGGCAGGCGCTGAGAGTGCGGGTGGGACGCGGCAGCGTGACCCTGATCAATGCCGAGCCGTTCCGCTACCGGCGCATCTTCGACGGCGATCACGGATGGGTATTGGCGGCCGCCGCGCAGTTGCGGCGCGGTGACGAGGTGCACTTCCTCTCGGAAGCGGAGCATCCGTCGCTGCTGGCGCTCGTGTGGACCACCGGCGCGCCCGCCGTGGTTCTGGGACTCACCGCGCTGGGCCTGGCGTTGTGGCGCGGCGGCGTTCGCGTCGGCCCGCTGGCCGCCGCGGCCGCCCCGGTGCGGCGATCGCTGGCCGAGCAGATTCGCGGCACCGGGCGGTTCGCGCTGCACCACGACGGCGGCCAGCCGCTGCACGCGGCGGCCGCGCGGGCCCTCGACGAAGCGGCCCGCACGCGCGTCGCCGGCTATGCCGGGCTCGCGCCGCGCGACCGCGTGACCGTGCTCGCCGGCGCAACCGGCGTCGCGCCCGCCGCGCTCGACGCGGCACTTCACGATTCACGGGAGCGTTCGCCGCACGAGCTGCGCGACACCGTCGCGTTGCTCGAGACGGTGCGCCGCGCGCTCATCCGGCAGAAAAGGACGGGGCATGGACTCAAGTGAACAGACCGGGGTGTTCGACGCGGCGCGAAGCCTCGACCTGCTCCGCACGACGATACAAGAGGCCATGGTCGGCCAGGAGGCGGTCCTCGAGCAGGTGCTCGTCGCGCTCGTGGCGTCGGGGCACGTGCTCATCGAGGGCGTGCCGGGCCTCGGCAAGACGCTGCTCGTGCGCGCGCTCGCCCGCGCGCTTGCGCTCGGCCACGCGCGCGTGCAGTTCACGCCCGACATGATGCCCTCGGACATCACCGGCCATTCCGTGCTCGACCCGGCGACGCAGTCGCTGCGGGTGGTGCGCGGACCGGTGTTCACTCATCTGCTCCTGGCCGACGAAATCAACCGCGCCCCGGCCAAGACGCAGAGCGCGCTGCTCGAGGTCATGCAGGAGTACCAGGTGACGCTCGAGGGGCAGTCGCTCGCGGTGCCGCAGCCGTTCATGGTGCTGGCGACGCAGAACCCGATGGAAACCGAGGGTACCTATCCGCTTCCCGAAGCCCAGCTCGATCGCTTTCTCTTCAAGGTGGAGATCGGCTATCCGCCGGCCGACGTCGAGGTTGACGTGGTCATCCGCGGCACGGATGGGCAGGCGGGGAACGACTTGCCGCTGGCCGGCGTGGCGCCGTGCCTCGATGGCGCCGCGGTGCTGGAGCTGCAGCGGCTGGCGGCGCAACAGCGCATCGATCGTCAAGTCGTCGATTACGCTGTCCGGCTCGCCCGGGCGACGCGGGAGTATCCCGGTCTGGCCGTGGGCGCCAGCCCCCGAGGTGCCCTGGCCCTCGTCCGCGGCGGCCGCGCCGTCGCGATGCTCGGCGGGCGCGACTACGTGACCCCCGACGACATCAAGCGCATCGCCCTGCCGGCGCTGCGCCACCGCGTGGCGCTGGCGCCCGACGCGCTGCTCGAAGGCCGCACCGTCAACGACCTGTTGGCAGAGGTGATCGGCACGGTCGCGGCGCCGCGCGCCTGAGGCCCCGTGACGCGCCGTGTTCCCGTCATCCCGGGCCGCCCCGCTGTCGCGGCGATCGCCGCCAGTAGCGCCGTGCTCCTCGTTGCGCTCATCGCCGGCGCGCCGGTGCGGGACACGGCGTGGATCGCCGCGGCGCTGCTCGCGCTGACGCTGGGCGCGGCGGCCGCCGACTACGCACGGTCACGCGCCGCCTGGCGGCAGGCGTCGCCGCGCCTGATCCGCCGCCTGCCTGCCGCGTTCGCGATCGGCGTGCGGCGGGAAATCCACCTGTCCCTCGAACTCGAGGGGAACGCGCACTGGACCTGCGAGCTGCACGACCACGTGGACCCGAGCCTGGCTCCCGACGGGCTGCCGCTGCGGCTCGAGCTCAGTCCCAGCGCCAGGGTGACCACGAGTTATGCCGTGGTGCCCACGCGGCGGGGAGCCTTCGCGTTCGCTCCCGCGGAGATCCGTCTGCGGTCGCGCTGGAGGCTGGTCGAGCTACTCGAGCGGGTCGGCGTGCAGGAAACCCGGCGCGTCTATCCCGACTTCGCGCAGGTGGCCCGCTACGCCTGGCTGGCCGGCGACCGCCGCCTGCAGGAAATCGGCATCAAGAGCTATCAGCAGCGCGGGCAGGGCACCGACTTCAAGCAGCTCGCCGAATACCGCATCGGCGACTCGGTGCGGCACATCGACTGGCGGGCGACGCTGCGGCTCAACCGGCCGATCGTGCGCGAGTTCCAGGACGAGCGCGACCAGTGCGTGCTGGTGCTGGTGGACTGCGGCCGCCGCATGCGCGCCGACGACCGCCGCCAGCGCATCGGGACCAGCCACTTCGATCAGGTCCTCAACGCCGTGATGCTGCTCGCCTACGTGGCGCTCAAACAGGGCGACGCGCTGGGTGCGATGACCTTCGGGACGCCGGCGGGCGAGGAGCGATCGTTCCCGCCGCGCAAGGGGACGCATGCCCTGAACGCGCTGATGAACGAGCTCTACGCCGTCGAACCCACGGCCACGCATTCCGACTACGTGGCCGCGGCGCAGAGCGTGCTGCGCGGCTATCCCAGGCGCGCGCTGGTGATCGTGATCACGAATTTCCGCGACGAGGACAGCACCGAACTCGGACACGCGCTGCGGCTGCTGCGGTCGCGCCACCTGGTGCTGCTCGCCAGCCTCCGCGAGCGCATCGTCGGCGAGCTCATCGCGCAGCCGTTGACCAGCGGTGATGCCGCGATCGACGTGGCCAGCGGGCATCTCTACGAGCAGGCGCGCCGCGACGCGTTCAACCGCCTCGCGGCCCGCGACTCGATGATGGTGGACGCCGAGCCCGGCGACCTGGGCATCGCGCTGGTCAATCGGTATCACGCCATCAAGCGCGCCGGCCTCATCTAGGGCGGGTGAGGCGGGTGAGGCGGGTGAGGCGGGCAGGGCGGGTGGGGTCGTAGGGCGGGCCTTCAGGCCCGCCGAACGATCACCGCAGCGGCTTCAGCTCCGCCCGCACGCCGTCCGGCAGCGGATAGCGATCCACGTTGAGCAGCATCGAGACCAGCTGGTAATAGCCGGTGACGCCAATCAGGTCGACGATGCCACGCTCACCGAAGCGATCGCGCGCGGCCGCGAACGTCGCGTCGCTCACCTGCGTCGCCGTCAGGAGCTCGGTGCAGAAGTTGTAGACGGCTTCTTCGTCCGGCGCCATCGCCGCCGGCCGCCGGCCCGCCGCGATCGCGTCGATGATCGACTGGTTCAGCCCGGCCGTCTGCGCCGCGCGGCGGTGTGCGTACCACTCGTACTGCGATGTCCAGTGGCGCGCGGTAATGATGATGGCCAGTTCGTTGAGCCGCGGGGCAATCGACGAATGGAAGCGCATCGACGCGCCGAACTGCTGCGCGAGGTCGCCCATCTCCGGGCTACGGAGCAGCACGTTGAAGGGCCCCGAGGCGCCGCGCCGCTCGCCCGAGATCAGGTTCTCGAACATCGTCTTCTGCGCCGGCGTCATCTCGGCGTAGGAGAGCGGCTTGAACCGATCGCCGACCATGCGCACCGTGTTCGGGTCGGGCTTGGGTGCGGCGGGTCCGGGATTCTGCGCGGCGGCGACCGCCAGCGCCGCGACCACTCCGGTCACGATTCCAAAGACGAATCCGCGATGCATGGGCGCCTCCACTGCAACAACCCCGTACGGCCGGGGTAGACGGGGAAGTCTACCCTGCAACCGGCGCATGAATTGCAGCGCTCGACTACATGCGCCGTCGTGGTCTCCCGATCGTGCTGAGCCTGCTCGTAATGGCAGCTATCATCTGGCTGCCGAGCCGGGTACTCC
>Ga0207659_10000889_pt1 | contig 17763 bp, 18 predicted proteins | sample KBSM43metaG_FD_184330 | JGI IMG/M metagenome (GOLD analysis project Ga0207659, IMG submission 184330) | Miscanthus rhizosphere microbial communities from Kellogg Biological Station, Michigan, USA - KBS M4-3 metaG (SPAdes) (version 2) | ecosystem: Host-associated > Plants > Roots > Rhizosphere >...
AGGGAGCTGCCATTGCAACGAAGCGACCGACCCAGTGATCGGACTCGCGGGTCAGCGTGGCGGCGCACGACGTAGTCATGGGCGGAACCCGTGCAGGGAATGTCAATCGCCAAGTTAGTGTGCTGCACGCGGTGGTTGGTTCAGCCGAACCTTCGATCGGTCAGTCCCGCAACGCGTTAAAAATTGCGAAGAGACTCAGGCGTGCAGAGTCAGTACCGGACAGGAGCACTCTCTGAGCACTCGCGCGGCAGTGTTGCCGCGAAGCGCGTCGAGGAAACCGTGCGGCCCCTCGGTCGTCATCACGATCAGGTCTGACTTCGAAGCGGCAGCGGTCTGCACGATGACCTCGACCGGATCGCCTTCCAGTACGTGGACCGTCCAATCCCAACCGGGCTCGGCAGGAATCTGCATCGGCGGCATGTCGCCCGAGGCGCCGACGTGCAACAGGTTTACTTTGCCCGGCGGCAAGCCGAGGCTGCGGATCATGCGCTCGACCGCGCCGATGGCCGGCCCGGGTCGCGGCTTCTTCGCGACCGGCACGAGTATCTTGCTCAACGAAATCGCGCCGTCCTTGTGCGCCACGAATCCCGGCACGCCGTGCGGCAGATAGAGCGTCATCGCTTCAGCCGCGTGCGCTATCGGCTCCGCGACGCGCTTGTGCTGCCAGCGCACGTTGCCTTCGTACTGATGCACGGCGAGCACGACGAGATCGGCGGGATGTCGCTCCAGAAAATCGACGGACGCTCTCACTGGCGACTGACTGGTGGCGAGGACTTTCTGGACCTTGATGCCGAGATCGCCGACTGCGCTCTTCGGGCTGCCCGGAAGAATCAAGCCCCAGCGTTCGAGCGTGCTGCGTACGCCAGGGAAATCCGCCCAGTCCGAGTCGTTGCCGGAGTCGACGTGCAGCATCGTGAGCTCGGCTTTGGCGACGAGCGCGAGCCGCAGCGCGTGCTCGAATGCGACTTCGCTGGCCTCGGAAAAATCCGAAGGATGAAAGATGCTTTCGATGCGTTTCATTGCGCGTTCGCTTGACGGTCGGGCTCGATCGCGGCCTCGCGTTTCCAGCCCGCGTCCGGATCGAAGGCTGCGATGTCGCTGGCAGCTTTCGCGGTCTCGGGGCCGAGATCCTTCGAGTACACGACGCCGTCGTGATTGACGATGAAGCTCATGACGCCCGAGTTGCCGTATTCGACCGGGAACGCCAGCAGCGCGAAGCCGCCGATCATCTTGCCGTTGACCACGTAGTCGTAAGCACCGCCGGCGGCGTGTGCTCCCTGCGTCGTCAGCACTCGGTAGATGTAGCCCCGATACCCTGAGCCGGGCACGACGCCTTTCTCGAAGTAGCCTTCGCTGCGCGCCTGCGCGAACTGCACACCGAGCGGGCTCGGCGGCTCATCGCCTGTGCTTGGCCAGTACAAGCCATCCTTGTGCCCCTCGGTGCTTGCAATCCTCTGTGCGTATTGCAGCAGCGGCTCGCTCTGCGGGTTACGAGAGTAGTACTCGCGCTCGGCATCGACGAAGGCGAGACACGCTTGAATCGCGTCGAGCTCATTCTCGCCGACGCGACGATTGATGATCTCTTCGGCACCGGCCGAGCTGTCGAAGCTCCAGCGCGCGCCGTGTTGCTTGAGCGGGAAGGGGAACGGCCATTTGTCGCTGCCGACCTGCAACGTGGTCTGACCTTCAGTGCCGTTGTCGAATGAATGCCCGGCTTCGTACGCTTGCAGGAAGCGCTCGCGAGCGTGCTGGTCGCGGACCGGATCTCCGGAATCGATCACGGGCTGTGCGTCCGCACCGAGCACCTCGAGTAAGCCGTGCGCGTCTTTTGCCTTGGCGGCAGTGACGAGCGCTTGCGTGGCCTCCTCGGGTGAGGCGTAGTCCTTCTGCGAAACCGTTCGACTGCACCCGACCACTGCAGCCGCGATACCGATTGCCAATATGAGTGCGCGCATGTGCTGGTTCCGTCGCTTCAGCGACGCCTCCCGCCACCGCCACGCGATGCGCCGCGGCTCGACGAGCCCCGGCTGCTGTACTCGCGTGTGCTGGAGCCACGGTCGACGTTCTTGAATGCATCGGACGATCGTGAAGAGGAACCCATGTCGCGACTCGACGACCCGAGGTCGCGCTGACCGGCACTGTCGCGGGTGTTGCTGGTCCCGCCGAGATCGCGATAGCCGCTGCTGTCGCGGGTTCCGGCGCTGGCTCCGCCGAGGTCGCGTGTTCCGCTATTCAGGTCGCGCTGCGACAGTCCCTCGCGCGACATCTGCTCGCGGCCTTGGTCAGCGCGACCGCGATAATCTTCGCGAGACTGCAGTGACTGCGCGCTGCTGCCGCGGTTGTATTTCTGCTGTGTCGCCTGATCGCGATAGCCGACGCCCTGGCGATGGTTGGAGTCGTGGTTCCACTTGCCCTGGTTGGCGCCGCCGTTGTTGATCTGGTTACGGTTACCGCCGTTATTGATCTGGTTGCGGTTGCCGCCGTTGTTGATCTGGTTACGGTTGCCGCCGTTGAAGTTGTTCTGGCGGTTGATGTCGATGTCGATGTCGTTGCCGCCCCAGTTGCAGTTGCCCCAGATCGCGCCGCCGACGACCACGCCCACGCTGAACGAGAAGAACGCCGCACCGGGCACGTAAGGCGGGTAATAAGGCGGGTAGTAGTAGTAAGGCGGATACGCGGGATATGGCCACGCGCCGTAGACCACTGTCGGGTTGTAGGTCGGCACGTAGATGACTTCAGGATCTTTCGATTCGATGATGATGATTTGCGGTTGCGCGGCGCCGGCGGGCGCCGGCTCCGTCTTGACCGCCTGCTCCTTGCTGCTCTTCAGGTTGCCGGCTTCCTTCGCCTTGACGCGCAGCCGTTGCACGGCTTCCATCACCTCCTTCTGTTGCGCGAGGAAGGCGTCGCCGAGCTTCTGCGTCCAGTCGAGCTTCTCGTTCATCATCGTCAGCACGTCGGGAAACGCGACCAGCGATTTCACGCTCGCGTCCCAGGTTTCTTTCTCGACGGCCTTCGCGACCGCATCGCCTTTGACGTCGGGATGCTCCTTCTGCCAGCGCGCCGCCTGCACGATTTCCAGAGGATAGGTCGAGGCCATGAAGATCTGCGCGAGCAGCGAATCCGGATACAGCGCGATCGGCGCGACGATCTGTTCCAGCTCTTCGGGCTTGAACGCTGGCGCTTGTGCTGGTGTCTGCGCTTGAGCGTTCGCTTGCGGAGCCGCTGCCTGTTCGGCGGGCACGGCGGCACCGACTACAGCCACAGCCGTCAGAATCGACCAGAGAATGCGCGCTGCGCTTTTCATTCGTGTGCTTTGGGCAACTTCTCGGCCATTGCGGCGTAGGCTGATCGGGCTTTGCGCACGCCCTGTGAAGGAGTGGACGCTGCGCCGTTCACGGCCGCCGCCCACAGGGTCTTGCCTGTCTTGGGATCGCGCAGTGTCATCAGCAGATCCCCTTCGCGTCCGACACCGGAGGGTGCAATCTCGTAGGCGTTCGAGCCCACCGGCCGGCTCGTATCGAGCACCGTCGGATCGACGTGCTGGAAGCCGCCGGCCGACTCCGATTCGTTGCTGAACACCGGCCGGGTCGCGCCTGACAAGTCGACGAGCACATCGGCATCACTCGCCTGTCGATAGCCGCGGCTTTCGAGTGCACTCGCTGCGGCCGCGCGCATCTGCTTGGAGACCTCGTCGCGTTGCTCCGGAGTCACGTCGGTCGCGAATACGAACTCCGCTGCATCGATGCGGAAGGTCTTGAACGGCGGGATCGTCGCCGGGTCGCCCGACATTTCGAGGGCCGGGGTGCTGCACGCGGCGAGCATGCAAACCAGGAGCGCGACGGCGGATGATCTCGCGGAAATCATGCCGACACCGTCGTCGGATAGCGGCTGTTTTTCTATCAGTACGGTGGGCAGCGGATTCAGCGATCTGCCGCGGCTGCGCGCGAGACAGCGTCGACCAGCGACAGACTTGAAAACGGCTTGGTCAGGTAAGCGAAGGCGCCGATGTCGCGCGCCGCGCGCCGGTGCATGGCGTCGTCATGCGCAGTGATTACGACGACCGGCGCAGTGAAGCCGGTAGCGACGAGCTTGCGCTGTAAGTCGAAGCCGTTCATGTCGGGCAGATGAACGTCGAGAACCAGGCAATCGGCGTCGCATGCTTTCGGATCGCCGAGCAGCGCGCCAGCCGACATGAAGCTGCGCACGTCGAAGCCTGCGGCCTCCAGCAGCCTGCTCACCGCGAGGTTCACGCTAGGGTCGTCCTCGACGATGATGATGGTTGTCACGTATTTCCACGCTGCGGCGGATGGCACTGTCATACATGTCGGAGCACGTTGCGACAATCAGTAGCACGGGTCGCGCGAACAGCCCCTGGCATGTGATCGCTCACGGGCCCTTGAAGGGCAGGGTGAAAGCGAAGGCCGCGCCGCCGCCGAGACGGTTCTCCGCCCAGATGGCGCCGCCGTGCAGCCGCACGATCGAGCGTGCAATCGACAGGCCCAGGCCCAGGCCCTCGTTCTTGGTCGTGTAGAACGAATCGAACAGCTTGTCCCGTTTCGCGGGCTCGAAGCCCTCGCCCTTGTCCAGCACCGTGACGGTGAGATGGGCGCCGGGCGAGCGCTCGGTGCGGATCTCGAGCACGCGGTGTTCGAGCGGCGTGGCCTTCATCGAGTCCATCGCATTGATCACGAGGTTGAGCAGCACCTGTTGGAGATGCACGGGATCTGCCGATGCCCGAGGCAGCGCCGGGTCCAAAGCGGTGCGGATGAGGATGTTGCGACGGACGGCGTCCGGCAGGATCAGTGCCAGCACGCTCGAAGTCAGTGCATTGACGTCTACATCCTCGAGCTGCAGCTCGCGCTTGCGCAGGAGGGTGCGCAGCCGGCGCACGATGCTGTCGGCCCGCAGGTCATCTTGTCGGACATCTTTGAGGATCTCGCGGACCATGCCGATGTTCGGCGTGGGCTGGCTCAGCAGCAGCTCGGCAGTTTCGACGTTGCTGAGGATCGCGCTCAGCGGCTGCGTAACTTCGTGGGCCACCGATGCCGTTATTTCGCCTATGAGGGCCAGCCGGGCAGCATGGGTGATCTCCGCGTACTGGCGCTGTACGTCGGCCTTGGCGCGGTTGTGACGCCGGTTCTGCACCAATAGCGCGATGATCAGAACTGTTTGCACAGCCAGCAGCGCGCTCGCCAGATATTGCAGCGTATCGATGGCCGCAGCTCCCTGTTTTCAGAGCTACATTAGGCCGCTGCAGGGCGGGTTACTAATACGTAACTGGGGAACGATTCGCTGCGCTTGTGCCCGCTCTACCCATTGCAATCGGGACCCCCGAGGCAGAAAGTGCCACACCTGGGATAGCGGGCATTGACTCCTGGCCCGAGTCCCTACCAGGCATCAGGGCATGGAACGGGATCCGCCCTCTGCCGCAGGGGAGAACAAAAGATGACGATCTATGCAGCGGATCAGAGTTCGATCGCCGCTCCAGCACCGCTTTCTGCGTGGTCGGACGCCGATCAGGATGTCAGTGGCGAGCCGGCCGTTCACGTCATCGATGACGACGACAGTTTTCGTACCGGGATGCTGCGTATCCTGCGCGTCTGCGGACATCGGGCGATCGGCTATGGCTGCGCCGGAGAATTTCTACTGAGGCTGCAGGGCGAGGCGTCGGGCTGTTGCCTGCTCGACATCACCATGCCAGGGCCCAGCGGCATGGATCTGCTGCGCGCTCTGAAGCAGCGCGGCTCTGCGCCGCCGATCATCTTCGTCACGGCGCGCGATGACGTCATGACGAGCGTCGACGCGATGAAGAAGGGCGCGTTCGACTACATCGTCAAGCCGGCAAGCGCGGCCCGCGTGCTCGCGGTCGTCGAGCGCGCGTTGCAGGTCGATGCGAAGCGAGTCGCCGCGCGTACCGAGTTGCGCGAGCTGTCGACGCGTTTCGCCACGCTTACGGGCGCCGAGCGAACGATCTTCGCTGGTGTGATCTCGCATCGGCTCAACAAGCAGATGGCGGCCGACCTCAGTGCTTGCGAACGCACAGTGAAGGCGTTGCGCGCGCGCATGATGTCGAAGTTGCGCGCACGAACCGTTCCGGAGCTCGTGCGTGCCGCGGCAGTGCTGGAGCAAGCAGGCATTTCCGTGCAACAGCCTTCGGGAGCGAGACAGCCGGCCTATCTCGCGTGAGATCGATCTGGTCACAGTCGAAGACATGTCCGCAGCGATGGACAGCCACGAGCTGTTCATCGAATACCAGCCGATCGTCCTGCTGAGCGACGCTTCGTGCATCGGTGCCGAGGCACTGGTGCGCTGGCGGCGCGAGCACACGATTCTGCAGCCCTCCGAGTTTCTGCGCGCCATCGACAGCACGCCGCTGTCGGGCCGGCTGACCTACTGGGTGATCGACACGGTCGCTGCGGATCTCGGCCCATGGCTGAGCGAGCATCCGGGCACGCAGATCAGCATCAATGTTCCACCTGAGATTCTCGGGCGCGGCGGTCTGCAGTACGCAGCCGAGCGTTCCGGGCTTTCTGCGCACGCGAATCAGATCGTGCTCGAGATCACCGAACACGGCGTGCCGGATCAGCTCGGCCTGCAGGCGCTGAAAATGATGGCCGAGCGCGGCTTGCGGGTCGCGCTCGACGACGTCACGTTGACCAGCGTGAATCTGGCGTTGCTCACGCGCTGCAATTTCAGCGTCATCAAGCTCGATCGCCAGATGACGGCGCAGCTCGAGCCGGCTGCGCCCGAGCCACAGTGGTTGCCGGCGCTCAGCTCGCTGCTGCGGAACTCCGAGCTCAAGATCGTCGCCGAGGGCGTGGAAACGCAATACCAGGCCGATGTGCTGCGTGGCGCAGGCGTCCAGATGGCGCAGGGGTATCTGTTTTCCGCATCGCTGGCGGCGCCGGCTCTGATCGCCTACCACGCAAGCGTTTGCTGAGCGCTCAGGCAGTCGAAGTGCCCGCATTGCCGTTGCGCAGGATCGCTGCGATGACATCCAGCAAGGCGCGCGCGTCAGTCGGTTTTGCCACGACTTCGGCAAAGAGCGCGCGGTCCTGTGGCGCGCTCGGGGGCGATGCGGTCAGTGCGACGATCGGCAGGGTCGCGGTACTCGGATTCACCTTGAGCTGTCGAACAGCCTCCAGGGTCGAGCTGCCCGGCATCACCATGTCGACCACCATCAGCGCCGGGAGGGTCGTGGCCAGAATCTCCAGCGCCCGGCTCATTCGTTCGGCGTCCAGCACGTCATACCCATGCGCGCGCAGCAGTCGTCCGAGGCTGCGGCGAACACTCGGATCGTCGTCGACGAGAAGGATGGGCGTGCTCAAGCTAGGGGCATATCATCCGCACGAAGCGGTCAACGTAGTACAAACCCGCGTTAACGAATGCGAGCCGCGTCGAGTTTCAGAAGCCGTTCATCCTGCGAAGTTCATCCTGGGATCGGATGCGCATTCTCGCAGGGAACCGATTGGCCGATTTTGCACTGCCAAAATGCCGGCGGCTGCGCAGATGTCCGTGAAACCATTGCACGAGACAGTGCGTATCATTACGCAAGCCACGTCCTGGGGGTAGTTGGGAGTGAGCACAGCTGAGCGCACTTGGCTGCCGCGCACCGAGGGGCTGGGGGCAATGATGCTGTTGCTGGCGCTTGCGCTGACCTACTACCTGGGCGTGCGCGTCGGGCTTGCATTCACGCCCGCCGACAGTGCCGTGTCGCTGCTGTGGCCGCCGAACGCCGTTGTGCTCACCGCCTTGCTGTTCTGCCCGCCTCGACGCTGGGTTTGGCCGCTGCTCGCAGTATTGCCCGCTCATTTGCTTGCCGAGGTTTCCTTGGGCGTGCCGCTGGCAATGGCCGCCTGCTGGTACATCAGCAATATCAGCGAAGCCTTGCTGGGTGCCGGCATCCTCTTCTATTTCCTCGGGGAGGCGCCGCGGTTCGATCGAGTCCGCCACGTGGCGCTGTATCTGCTCGCCGCGGTGATATGCGCGCCAGTAGTGTCGTCCTTCCTGGATGCAGCGTTTGTCGCCTTGGTCGGGTGGCGGTATGAAGGCGACTACTGGGCCGTCATGCGCTCGCGGCTGCCGTCGAATGCGCTCGCGGCGCTGATCGTTCCGCCCTTTGCGCTCATGGCGCGCGACAGTGTTCGGCTCCTCCGAGGCGTGAATCCTGTTCGCTGGCTGGAAGCCGCCCTGCTGCTCGCTGCGCTCGCCGCCGTGTCGTTCGTCGTGTTCCATCAGCCACGGTCGCCGGATGAGGCTGCGGTCTACGTTTATGCGCCGCTGCCGCTGCTCGTGTGGGCCGCACTGCGCACTGGCGCAGCCGGCGTCAGCGCCAGTGTGGCGGTTCTTGCGCTCACCGCCATCACGGGCACGTTGAGTCGACTGGGTCCCTTCGTGCTGATGCCGAGCGCCGCGATCTCCATCCTGTCGCTGCAGATATTTCTGATCGTCGCCGCCGCCACGTTGATGTTGATGGCCGCCGCGCTGGCCGAGCTGCACCAGGCGCGGATCGCCGCTCTGCGCAGCAAGGCACGGCTGAGTCTCGCGCTCAACGCTGCTCGACTGGGTACCTGGGAGTGGCGGATGCACAGCGGCCGCATCACCTGGAACTTCGCCGGCCGCTGGGGCCCGATCCTCTCGGGCACGCTCACCTCGCAAGCGGAGCTGATCGAGGCCGCGCATCCGATCGACCGTGGACGGTTGATGGCGGCAGCGCGCGCGGCCCGCGAACAAGGCGAGGACGGCGACGTGGAATGGCGTTTCCAATGCAACGGTCGCGTCCGGTGGATCCGTGCGCTGGGCAAAGTACAGCGCGACGCTGCAGGCAGACCGCGCTCGATGATCGGCATTTGCGTCGATGTGACCGAACGCAGGAATCAGCAGATGGAGCATCGCAGCCAGCGCGAGAAGCTGGCGCATCTGACGCTCGCTGCGACGGTCGGCGAGCTTGCCGGCACGCTCGCGCACGAGATTAGCCAGCCGCTGGCGGCGATCATGCTCAACGCCACGGTCGCGCAACAGGTAGCGCAGAAGCCGAGTCCGGACATCGCGGAGTTGCGCGCGATCCTTGCCGACATCCTTGCGGATGACCAGCGCGCAGCGGATGTGATCCATCGCCTGCATGCATTGCTGCCGCGCGGCCCGATAGAGCGCGAATCGGTGCAGGTAGCGGATTGCATCAACGACATCCTGGCGCTGGAACACAGCGACCTCATCGCGCGCAATGTCGTCGTCGAACTGGATATCGAGCCGCAGCTCCCACGCGTGACAGCGTCATCAGCTCAGCTGCAGCAGGTGCTGCTCAACCTCATCGTGAATGCCTGCCAAGCCATGGCGGCAGTAGCCGGTCCGCGGCAGTTGCGCATCGTGGCTCGCCAGGTGTCCGGCGAGATCCACGTGGGCGTGAGCGACAACGGTTCGAGCGTCGAGGATTTCGAGCGCATCTTCGAGCCGTTCTTCTCCAGCCACCAGCACGTGGGGCTGGGTCTTTCGACCGCGCGCTCGATAGTAGTCGCACACGGCGGGCGGCTGTGGGGCGTGAACAATGCCGGGGCTGGCGCCACCTTCTCGATCGCGTTGCCGGTGCCGAACGTGGCAGACGAAGCTGCCGATCCCGCCGCCGTCACGTCACGGGCATGAAATAGAACATCATCGCGATGATCGCGTAGAGCGTGATCAGCTGCGCGCCCTTGAACCAGTTGGTACGCCCGTCGGCGCACACCACGGCCCCGACCAGTACGCCCAGGAACAGCGAACCGACTTCCGCACGGCTGAAGGACAGCTCCAGCGGCTGCGGCGCAATGAAGTAGCTGGCGAATACCAGTACCGGCGCGACGAACAGCGCGATCTGGATCGAGCTGCCGAGCGCGATGCCGAGCGACAGATCCATCTTGTTCTTCATCGCCACGCCGATTGCCGAACCGCTCTCGGCCGCGCCGCCGATCACGGCGAGCAGCACGATGCCCATGAACACCGATGACATGCCGAGCGCCTTGCCGGTGCTCTCAGCGGCGCCGACCAGGACCTCGCTCATCCACGCGGCGAGCACCGCCGCGGCAATCAGCGTGCCGAGCGCTCGCGGCACACTCCAGGCTTTTTCAGCATGATGATCCTCGGCTTCGTCAGCCTGAGCGACGCTTTCGAACCAGCCTGGATGCGTCTTCAGCGAGAACAGGAGATACAGCACGTACGCGAACAGCAGCGCGCCGGCGATCCCGATATTGAGCAGATGCTCCTCGCGCATCGTGTGCTCAGGCGCGAAATAGCGGCTGAAGGCGCTCGGCACCGCGAGGCTCACCGCGGCCAGCAGCATCATCGTGCTGTAGAGACGCGAGGCGCCGGCGTTGTACGTCTGGTCCTTGTACCGCCAACCGCCGAGCAGGAAGGCGACGCCGAGAGCGAGCAGCAGATTCGCGAGGATCGCGCCGATGATCGATGCGCGAACCATGTCCACGTACCCCGCGCGCAGCGCAACGACTGCAATGATCAGCTCCGGCGCATTGCCGAACGTTGCGTTGAGCAGACCGCCGATCGCGTCGCCGGTGTGGGTTGCCAGATGTTCGGTGGAGTGCACGATCGCTGCTGCAATCGGCACGATCGCGAGTGCCGCGGACAGGAAGATGAGCGGTGCGTGAGCGTGTGCATGCTCGAGCACCAGCGTAACTGGAATGAACGCGAGCAGCCAGTTGATCGAGAATTTCATTGCGGCGCTTCGGGTCGCGGCACTTCGGCGATCCAGGCGCGCAACAGGGTGTAGCTCGCCGCGAGCACCACCGGGCCGACGAACAGGCCGATCACGCCGAATCCGATCAGTCCGCCGATGACACCGGAGATGATCAGCAGCATCGGCAGCTCGACGCCGCGACGGATGAGAATCGGCCGCAGCACGTTGTCGAGCGCGATGACCGGCAGGCTCCAGATCAACAGAGCCGTCGCCCAGCCCGCATTGCCGCTCCAGTACAGCCAGAACACTGCGGGCGCCAGCACCAGCAGCGGTCCGAGTTGAGCTACGCAGAGCACAAAGGCGATTGCCGTGAACAGGCCGGGATGCGGCACGCCGCAAACCCACAGGCCGAGACCGGCGAGCCCGGACTGAACCAATGCGGTCACGAGCACGCCGAGCGCCACACTACGAACTGCCTTCGCGGCGAGTTGCACCGTGTCCTCGGCTCGCGTTCCGCCGATGCGATGCGCGAACGCCAGGACGCCGCCGGCAGCGGTTTCGCCTGACGCATAGAGAATCGCCGCGAGGGCGATCGTCAGCAGCATCAGGATCAGCGTCGCGCCGACGCCGCCGGTGAGCGCGAGCAAGGAAGTCGTGACCGAATGCGCGTAGGGCCGCAACGCCTCCACCAACGCTTCGGGGCCAGCGCCAGCAAGATCTGTCCATGTTTTCGCGATGCGCGCGCCAACGATGGGCAGGCTCGCGACCCATGCGGGTGGCGGGCCGAGGCCGCGAGCAACCAGGTCACGCAGGACTGCAGGGCTGTTGGTCGCGGCATCGAACATCGCGCTTACTGCAGCGAGCAGCGGGACGACGAACGCCGCCAGCGCGAGGATCGTCATGACGATGACTGCAACCCAGCGCCGTCCGCCCGCGCCTTGCTGCACTCTCAGGAGTATCGGCCAGGTCGCGATGACGATCATCGTCGCCCACGTCAGCGCGAACAGGAACGGCAGCAGGATCCACAAGCTGCCCATCAGCAGCAGCCCGATGCAGATCACCAGCAGCATGATGCGCGCGATTTCGCCGGGCGCGACGACTTTGATCGACGTCATTGGCGGAGCGCTCATGAAGCGACCCTCACTACGGTGTTGCGGGCGCGAAATTTCCGCCCAACGCGAGGTGCAGATTCACGCGTCCGGCGAGCTCGTCTGTTCTGACGTTGTGTAGAGCGATGCGCGCATTCTGCATGTTGATGCGCTGTTGCTCGACTGCGCGTCGGTCTGCGCGGCCGATCTTGAACTGAGTCTCCGTCAGTTCGAGCGCGCGGGTCCGCTCGTTGAGCGCATCGCTCAGGAGCGCTGAGCGCGCTGCGAGCGACGCGCTCGTGGCTAGTGCGTTCTCGACGTCGCCGATGGCGCGCAGCGAGACTCGTGCATAGTCCGCGATCGCTTCCTTCTGCTGCAGAGTGCGGATCTGCACCTTGCCGGTGATTGCGCCGCCCTGATACAGAGGGGCCAGCAGACGTGCACCGAAGCCGCCTGCCGGATTCTCGAAGTCCTCTTTGATCGTGAGGATCTCGCTCTCGAAGGCGCCGAAGTTGCCGCTCAGCGTGATCGCCGGCAGCCGCGCCGCCTTCGCTTCGCCGACGCGATTGAATGCAGCGGCGACGCGTCGTTCGGCGGCGATCACATCAGGCCGCCGTTCCAGCATCTGCAGCGGAATGCCCGCGGTGATCGGTCCTGGCACTGCCAGTAAGTCGGCGCGAGTCTGCACCTCTGCTGCGGGATAGCGGCCCACCAGCAATTCGAGTGCTCGCAGTGCTTGCGAGCGGGCAAGGTCGATCTGCTGCTGTGAAGCTTCCAGCTCCTTGGCATTCGCGCGTGCCATGGACGTATCGGCATCGGTGCCCGCACCGACGCGCTCGCGATCCTGCGCGAGCGACGTGAGCTGATTCGCGGATTGCACCATGTCGCGCGCGATCGCTGCATTCAGAGTCAGTTGGGTCGCGGTGAACCACGCCTTTGCAACTGACGCCGCCAGGGACTGGCGCGCGAACTGCAGATCAGCCTGAACCGAGAGCATGTCCTGCTCGGCTGCATTGCGTGCGTAGCGCAGGCGACCCCACAGATCGAGCTCCCACGACGCGAACAGCATGATCGCCTGCAACGCCGAGGAGCTGTCGCCGCCGCCGCCCGTCTTGCCGCCGCCGGTACCGAATATGCCGAGCTGCGGGCGCAAGGCTCCCTGCGCGATGATCAATGACTGCGCGGCCTGCTCGACCCGCGCGCCGGCAACGCGCAGGTCGGGATTGTGAGCGATGGCCTCCTGCACCAATGCGTCGAGCTGCGGATCGTTGAACGTGTGCAGCCAGTTTTCCTGCACCGGATCCGCGGACCAGCCGGCGCCGGCTGCCCACGGTCGCTGATCGAGCACGACATTGGGCAGCGCCTCTTTGCGCATTTCCTCCGCCGGCGGCGGAGCTTTGACGGCGCAGCCCGTCAGCACCGTGGCAATTGTCAGAGCGACCAGAGAGCGCACGCCGTTGCTCATGCTCAATGCAGTTTCAGGATCAGCCAGTCCAGCTTCGTGCCGACGCGCATGATGATCTTGCGCAGGATGTGAATCGGCTCGCCGCTGTCCGTATAGATCGCGCCGCCGCCCATCGCGCCCGCAGCCAGGAACAAGTCCTTGTCGTTGCGATCCTTGATCAGGCGCACGGCCAGGCTGTTCGGTGGGACCGGCGCGACGCCACCCGCCGTGTTCATGACACCGATCGGCAGCTGACCCTGTGCCGTCGCCCACATGATCGAGTCCACCTTGCACTTGATGATCCGGCCTGGGTACATCTTCATCGCGATCTCGGCTTCCTGCCCCGGCTTGATCTTGCGCACTTCGTTCTGCTTGAAGATCATCATGATCCACTGATCGTCCTCGACGAACGTCATCGCCGGCGTGAGCGGCAACGGCACAGCCATCGCACCGGGCCGCAACGAGAGCGCGACGACGGTGCCGCTCGTGGGTGCTCGATAGATGGTCTGGTCGAGTCGCCACTGGGCGTCCTTCAGCTGCGCCTCGGCGCGCGCGATCTGCGCCTTCGCGCTCGCGATTTCATCCTGGTCGCCGCTGTCGGTTTTCGCACCGAGCTTCTGGCGTGCCTGCGACTCGGTTGCCGTGGCTGCGTCCAGCTGAGCCTGCAGATTCGCTACGTTCATCTGCGCCTGTTCGTGGTCGTAGGCGCTGCCGGCGCCCGTTGCTGCGAGCTGTCGTGTCTGGTCCTCGCGCACGCGGGCGAGCTTCAGCTGCGACGCGATCGAAGCCTTGGCGCCCCGCGCGTTGCGCAGCTGCTCACTCAGGCCTTTCGTGGTTGCGCCCGCTGTGATGAGCTGTACCTCGAGCTGTTCCAGCTGTGCTTCGAGCGCATTCACTTCGAGCTCGAACGGTGTGGGATCGAGCTTGAACAGCACGTCGCCTTTGTGCAACGGTCGGTTCGGCTCCACCGGCACTTCGGTCACCAGTCCGTTGACCCGGGCGTTGACTGTTACGACGTAGTTGATGACGCGCACATCCGCGGAGGAGGGCGCAACGATGTTGAGCAGCAGGATGAGCAGCGTGAGCCCGATGACCGGAATCGTGATCACGATCACCTGGCTGATCGTGTTCCAGGGCAGCAGCCGATACTTGAAGAAGATCAGCCAGACTATGAACGAGTAGATGCCGAGGAGTATCAGTTCCATATCATGTCTCCCACGGCCGCCGTTCGCGCGTGGCCGAACGCGTTACGGTGGGCGCGGGCTCCTGCACGACTTCAGCCTTTGCAGCGCTCGGTGCGACTTCCGGTTCGTGCGCCTGCGACGACGGAATCAGTGTGTCCTGATCCCCATGAGCAGACTGCACCTTGTCGACACCATAGGCCATCTTGTAGAGCACCGGCTGCGAATACGCCCATAGCCATGCGAGGGGCCACAGCAGTCCGCCGAAGAACAGCGACAACAGGCACAGTGTCTTGATCGCGGGTGCCTGCGGATGATGCCGCTTCTCCGCGATCTTCTCCGGCAGGATGTGAACCAGCCAGAACACCGAGATCGCGATCACTGGCGCAATCACCAGCACGACCCAGGCCATGATGTCGGCCACGAAGTCGAGCGTGTCGCCGGAGAACAGCGACGCGTGTGCAGGCGCTGCCGCTCCCAGTGCAGCGAGAGTCAGAATTGCGGCAGATCGCCAACGCATGCGTCGCTCTCCCGTTCAATAACGTCCGATGATGCCGACCTTGAGCTGGTCGAAGCCGGGTGTGCTGCTGGCATCGTTGAGATCGATCCAATGCCGCTCGTAGCCGAAGCGCAGCGACATCGTACGGTTGATATCCCAACGCAGGCCTGCGCCGACGTTGTACTCGAGCTCATCGACACTCTTGGTGTTCTGGAACGTGCCGCAGATATAGCCGTACCACGGATCCCACCAGCACGTCGACTGGGGCCGGCCCTCCGGGACGTTGGTATCGATGAAGGCCCAGCCGATGCCGCCGGTGACATAGGGCGTGAGGTCGCCCTCCAGCAGATTGAAGTTCACGCCGACGCGTGGCGTCCAGTATTCGATCGTGCCTTCCACGCTGAAGCCATTGCCGACGACCGGGCCGCCCGGTGATACGGGAGCCGGCGCGATGTCGGCGTTGTAGTCGATCGAGTTCCAGTCCACGCCGAACAGCAGCTCCAAGCGCGAATTGAAGCGGTAGGTGAAGGACAGCGCGAGACCGAGGTCGTCGTCGAGGCTGGCGCGCGAGCCGCCCTTGAAGTCGACGTCCTGCGAGAACTGATACAGCACTTCGCCGCCGAAGTCCCAGCCGGGTTGGCGATCCGCAAGTGCCGCCGCTGAGCACAGCAGCAGGGCCAGACCGATCGAAAAGCGCATTCTCATGACACTCTCCTGACTATTCCGTTAATAGCGCGCTGCCAGGCCGAGCTTGATCACATCGAACCCTGGCTGGCTGGTCGCCTCGCCGAGGTCGAGCCAATGCCTTTCATAGCCGAACCGCAGCGACATCGTCCGCGATACGTCCCAGCGCAGGCCGACGCCGACGTTGTAGGTGAGCTCGTCGAAATTCTTGGTGTCCTGGAACGTGCCGCACACGTACCCGTACCACGGGTCCCAATAGCACGCCGATGTCGGCCGTCCGTCCGGGATATTCGTATCGATGAAGGCCCAGCCGATACCGCCGGTGACATAGGGCGTGAGGTCACCCTCCAGCAGGTTGAAGTTCACGCCGACCCGCGGCGTCCAGTACTCGAGCGTACCGTCCACGCTGAACCCGTTACCCACGATCGGGCCGCCCGGCGAGATGGGAGCCGGCGCAATGTTGGCCTTGTAATCGACGTTGTTCCAGTCGAATCCGAACAGCAGCTCGAAGCGTGAATTGAAGCGATAGACAAAGGACAGCGCGAGGCCAAGGTCGTCGTCGACGCTCGCGTTGGAGCCACCCTTGAAGTTGACGTCCTGCGAGAACTGGTACAGCAGCTCGCCACCGAAGTCCCATCCGGGCTGGCGCTCAGCAAGTGCTGCGGCCGAGCACAGCAGCAGGGCCAGACCGATCGAAAAACGCATTCTCATGACACTCTCTCCTGACTATTGTTCATTGACTAGCGCAGAGGTTCAGCCCGGCGGTGGAACCGGATTCACGCCGTCGGCGCGTGACGCATCCCACGCTTTGCGCAGGGCGGATGCCCAGGTTGCGATGATGCGTCTCGCCTCAGCCGTGTTCGTTACGGAATTCGTCCATTGCCACATGTCACCGCTCGCGGCGCGATGGTCGTAAGCACGCGCGAGCAGTTGACCCGTCACCGAGTCGTGCAGCTGGATGATCAACGTCATGTGACCGGCGTCGGACGTGTACACCTTGCTGCGTCCGGCGTAGTCCATCGAGACGTCCGGCGCATTGATGTAGAGATTGACGATCGCGGCCTGGATCTCGACCACGTCGGGTGCCGCTGTCGTGACGAGCGGGTAGTTGCCTTTCTCCAGCTCTTTCTTGAACGTCTCGTGGAACAGGTCAGCCAGCTCCGTCTTGATCTTCTCGCGATCGGGCTCGTTCATGCGGTACAGCGCCGAACCGTCCTTCGACGGATCCCAGTTCTTCGCGAACTGCACTTCGATCGGCCGCAGCAGCACCTTGGAGTAGGTCGACATGCGCGCCTCGGGCCGGCGATATACGGCGTCCGCGACTTTGCTGTCGACGCGTACCAGGCCTTCCTGCAGCGAAAGGTCGTCGATGGGCGATTGCTTGGCGGTGGTGGTGCAGCCCGCGAGCAGGGCACACGCCAGAGCTGCAGCGATGATTGTTGGTTTCATGGCAACTCCGCACTCAGAAGCTGTAAGAGCCGAAGATCATTCCGTACCAGAACGTGTCGGTGCGACCGGACGACTCCTTCACTGCGTCGCCCGGCTCGGCCACCGCGGCCACGAAGCTCACCGCAAAGTTGTCGTTGATCGACCAGTCCATGTACCAGTCGAGCTCGGTCGCGACTTTGTCCGAGGTGACGCCCGCGGACTGCGGGTTGTCGAGGATGAAGTCGTAGAAGATCAGTCCGCTCGAGATCGCCTCGCTCGGCTTGGTGTGCACCCGCAGCTGATGCGAGATCAGGTTCGAGTTGGAGACGAAGTACTCGCCGGCGATCTCGCCCTGCCACCAGTCGCCCCAGTCGGAGAAGCCGGTGAACAGCCCGTCGAACGCTTCGTTCTTCGCCGTGTTCGGATCGTCGCCTTCGAAGAAGGCGTAGCGATACGAGATCTTCGGCTGCCACTTGGTCTCCAGCTGGTAGGCGACCTTCAGGTTGTACGCGGTGGAGTCGAGGAAATTGCCGTTATCCTCCTGCGCGTACTCGGCCTCGAACGACAGCGCCTGGAGACTGGGAATAGGCGCGGTGTAAGCCCGCACGTTGATCACGTCGAGGCCATCGCGCTCCTGCCTCACGGCAGGATCCGCGGAGAACGTCATGTACGTGGCACCGAGCGTCGTGGCCTCGCCCAGCGACAGCTCGTAATTGGCGCCCCACACCTTGCTCTTCGATTCGGACTCCGGCAGCTCGTTCTTGTCGAGGTAG